>JAEEGK010002422.1_pt1 | contig 46761 bp, 36 predicted proteins | sample 8958771 | NCBI WGS metagenome assembly JAEEGK01 (sample SAMN16246547, study PRJNA631951) | gut metagenome | biome: gut microbiome; feature: rumen; material: SC-attached | host: Bos | place: Iran: Karaj | collected 2018-10 | reverse complement strand
CTTCATCGTGAGTAATGGCGATCTGGCACTTCGTTTTATGCTCGCCAAAGTCATAGACCTGGAAATAAATCTCCTTGTCCTCGGAGGTGTCGTTGCTGCCATCCGGGTCAATGGTGTAGGCGCAGACGGATTTGCCAGCATAGCCTATGGCCGTGATATCGGGTATTGCGTAGCGAACATCCTGAGTGTTTACAGGACCGTCAAGGAAACGCTGGCCTCCGAATAGAGAAATCAGCCAATCGTAAGCAAATTCCGCTTGTTCGGGCGTTAAGTCGGAAATATCGTGATCCATTTCGTTGCGATAGTAATTTTTAAAGAGCCAGCCTGCGGGAATGTTTGCTGATTGTTCATGTCCTTCTGCGTCTGTCCATTTGTCGGTGTCCGCCCCGGCGTTATAAATCATGTAGCAGACGACGCTGTCGTTCGTATAGGGGTTCACAAGGTCGCCTACGCTAACGTCTTTCTTCCAATCGCGCGAGCTCTTTACATAATAAACGATTGCGTCTCCACTTTCCATGTCGCAAACGACGGTGGGATTAGCGTCATAATGTTTTTCATAGTCGTCGTTCGTAATGCGCGTGACCTCGGCATCGGCAACCTTAATGCCGCCGTCTTGCTTCGTCTTGATGTCCTTATTACTATCAAGCTCAATGAACGCCGCGTAAACATCCGCGCTGTTAAGGTATTCTATTACCTCTTCGTCGCTGGGATTATCACCAAGGTCAGTATTCGTGGCGAGAGAGGTCGAAACCCAGGAAACCAAAATCCTGCCGTCCTTCATTTCACCGATGGAGGGCTGGAAATCGCCGGTCTTATCGTTCGATATAATAACGGGCTCGCTCCAGCTGTTATTATGATAGGTCGCCATTTTCAGCGTCGTGCGCTCGTATTTGCCCTTGGTGTTATCCGTATCGAGGAAGGCAAGAACGAGCGTTTCTCCGTCTGAAAGCGTAATAAGCTGGGCGTCCGGGCGCTCGTAAGCATTCTCAACCAAAACCTTTTCAAGCTGCTTGTTAGGCGCAAAGGCTCCCATAAGCTCCATGTCGCTGCCCGTCCAGACGGAATCGCCGCTGCTTTCGCGGAGCTTAAAGGTGTTGGCGGGTTTATCCGATGGCTCCATGAGAGCGTTGGTCGTCATTCCTTTGGAGGTATAGGTCGTTGAATGCGATTTGGAGTAATACTCAAACGAGCCGAAGGGCCAGCCTGGGAAGGTATACATAAGCGGAATGGAGAACAGGAACAGGTCGATGATAAGTCCGGCGGAAATATCCACATAGAAGCCCCACGAACCGTTCGGGTCCTTCGGCTCCCAGTTGGCAATCATCTGAACCTTGCCGGAGGCTCGCACGCCAAGGGTGCCGCAGAGACCAACGCCAAGGCTTAGCTGAACATAGGCGCATCCGCGTATGCCGCCGTTTATCTCTGTAATACCATCGTTGACATTGGCACTGCCGTTCATGCTGTCGTCGTAGCTAATATCTACCTTGCTGTTAAAGGTAGCGCCGAGGAAGCCCATTACGGTCCCCTGTATTTCAATTCCGATATACGCTGGCAGGAACACGACGGGCAGAATGAAATACCACGCCATGCTGAAGCCGAGCGTTATGGAAACATAACCGCCCAAGCCGTCGAACTTAAATATATTCTGGGTGGTATGGCCTTGGGTTATCGTGCAGTAATGGAAATCAAAATACATACCTATGGAGATATCGAACTTCCATGACGGGCTGCCGAGGCTTGCGGAATTGAACTTTTCGCCGTTTGCGGCGGCTTCCTTAGCCTGACTTTTAATTTCGCTTATCTGCTGCGACGCCTCACCCAGACCGCCGAAGAAGCTGTCAAAGGGGTGCTTTATGGAGAAAAGGTCTTTCCAATACTGCCCTTCGCTGCCGGACATCGAGGACATATGCGTTCCCTTAACGGTATCGGCTATCTGAACCGGCGAAACGCCGAAATAAATGCGGTAGCCGTTATGTATCTTCATTATGCCTATGTTTACGAAGGGGAAATTGAGGCTCATGCCGGTGCTGCCGATAAGGGGCAGATTGCCGTATTCGATGGTAATGGGGTCGTCTATGCCTATAACGGGAGGCTGCTTGTAGGAGGGCGACTCGTAGAAATAATAGCCCGTAAACACGTCGGAATACTGGTATGTATCTATTACGGTATCGCCTTTTTTGCGTATAGCGTTAGCCTGCGCCAAACGGTCAGTTACAAGGCGCAGATAGAGCTTGTCGCCCGGTTCCGGGACAAGACCCGGGTTTTCGATAGTCTCATATACGGTGTTTCCTGCTTCGTCCTTAACCTCGTTGCCGTTTTCGTCCACTTTGGGTATCTGCTCAGCACTCGACTCCATGAACTCCATGGTGCTGTTAAAGATATAAAATCCGCCGGATTCCGTATGCTTGTCCACTACGTCATAAACGCCGCGAAGCTCATCGTTAGCGTCGTAGACGACGAACTGTATGGACTTCGGCTTTTCTGTTCTTGTCTGCGAAATCTCTTTACCGTTATCCCCGGTTATGGTGTAGCTGTAATCCTGCGGGAAAATCTTTACCGTCATTTCCGCAGCGTTACCCAAGTCGACGGGGATATAAGCGCCGTGGTCTATTTGGTAAGTATCGTCGCGCATAGTACCGCTTATCGAAATTTCGTTGAAAATATCTGAGCTTACGGGGCTCACGCCGTTCGGGAAATTGGCGGAAATATCAATGACGGAGTTGCCGGAGGAGTCGGTTGTTACAGTCGCGCCGTTTCGGAAGTTTCGTGCAACGGTCTCATTATTAAAGAACGCTACATAATCAATATAGATTTTGCTGCCGTTCTTTTCGCCGCTCTGCATGGGGTCAAGGCGCAGCCATTTAAGCCTCCCCGTCCAAAGGGAAGTTTCGAGGTTGTTAATTTGCTTATTAATCTCCTGGAGATTGAATACATATTCGTGCCACTCATTGTCTTTTTTCAAACTTATCTGAACATTGGAATTGCCCGAAACGTAGCTTTGATCGTTTCGCAGAGCGAATAGCTCAAGCTTATCCGCGCCGCTCACGTTCTTGGCCCTGATCTTGACCCATTTGATATCGTCGGCGTTTTCTACCGGAGTGTCGATGGAAAGATACGGGTCTGAGCCTGTGGCAGTAAAGACATAATAATCGTTGCCGGCGGCGTCTTTTTCTCCGGAGTATTTTACGCGCGCGTTCTTTATTGTTCCCATAACAGAGCTCATGGCGTTATCGCTGTTAAAATCCCAAAGGAGAGAAGGAGAGCCGGAATCGGCAGAGCTTGCGGAAGCGCTTGTGCCGGACGAAACGGGAAGCAGGGTCTCACGAACAAGGTCAGTCCCGTTTACTGAAACCATATAACGGATATAGCGGTCCGGCTCGCCGGAAATTGCTATGGGGCCCGCGCTGACAAAGCCGCCGGAATTTGCTATTCCGCCCGCAGAACCGGCGGACAAAACGGCGCCGAGCGCGGGGACGTTGGACTCGCTTCCTGCATAAGCTGCAAGCAGATTATAATTTGTGTATCTCAGTGTACCCTGCATGGTAACGCTGGATTTGGCCTTCTCCGCGGAAAGGGTTATAATGTTGCGCTGCATATCTCCGCCCGCGGTAAAGTAGAAGGTGTTGCCGACATAGGTTCTGAGGGTGTTTGCGTCGTACCATGTGGCGACGGTATCATCGCCAAGCGGCGTGGCGGTAATGGCGTAGAGCTTGCCGTTAAAGGTCTGGTTTGTGTCGGCAAAGGTGAAATAAACGTATTCGCCGTCAACCCTGCCCTTGGAGGCGAGAACGCCCGCGACGCCATTGGTTATGACCTCTTCAAAGGTTTCCTTCTCGCCGTTTGAGTAAGTAACGGTTTGCTTGTTTCTCGTAATCGCGTCCGAGGACATGAACTTGGAAAGGTCGGAGGTCTTAACGCGAACCATTATCTTGTTTTCCTTATCCTGAAGATAAGGCTCTATGATAACATCGGGGTAGTTAAGGCGTCCGCCGACGCCGGAAATATAGATGGGGTTTTGCGAGCCGCTGTTATTATTCGTCGTAAAATTCTTGATTTCGTCCTCATAGTCTTTCTTGGAGGTATCGGTTTTCATCCACATATGAACCCCGGCGGCAGAGAAAAGACTTTCGTTAACTTCGCCGAGGCTTATTTTAGTTACGGCGAGAGTATCGCCCGTGTGGAAGGAGCCTCCGTTCGGCGCCTTTATAGCGCGGGTTTCCTTTGCGGCAAGGGTATAATCCGTGCCGCTTATCGTCATTGTAATGGGGAAATCATAAGGGTTGCGGAGCGTGACGCTCGCGTTTATATAATTAAATCTGGGCTTAATCTGGTAATCTGCGTAAGTGGCATATCCGTCTGTGCGTTTTGCGCTGTCGTTTTTCTTCAGAAGGTTTGCCCATTCCGGCGTAAGTCCATGCCTGTAATCCGTCGTAATATAAGAAATAAGGTTTTTCATATTTTCCGTGTTCAGCTTATAGGATATGGAGTTTACGGCGGGATTGTAATTGCTTGCGAGTGTATAGTATCTCTCGCCGTACCTGCTATTGTACCGAAGGTCAAGCGACTGTAAATAGCTGTAACGGACGACGTTGGACTTGGCGGGAGTTTCTACGGTGAAGGTATCGTTCATGAAATATACGCCCTGTCCGTCCACGCCTACGATGCTCGCGTCGGTGGCGGTGGAGGTGGTATCTTCTTCATATTTGCCGTGTTCGTTGAGATAGTATAGCTTGTCCGCATTTAAAAGATTTACCTGAAAAGGACGCAGAATAGGTTTAATATAGTAGATGTGCAAAAGACTGCAATCCTTGCAACCGCCGATATTAAGAATTTCAATGGCCTGAGGATGCTCGCCTCTGAATGCGTATGACTCGCCGAGTCCATAGTGATAATTTCCTCTGCCCTGTTTCTCTGGGATTATCGCGTTTTCGTGGGGGTAAACATAGCGCGTTTCGAAATCAAAATCGCTGTTGCTGTCATAAGGGTACCAGAAAACATGGTTACCGGATGAATTCTTAAATTTATTCGTATTGCTTGCGTCGCGCCCGTAGTCAAAGGCGTAGGGAGCCGTTCCACCGTCGTCCTCTAATGCCTTGCCTGCTATGGCTATTTTCATATAAGCCTTGGTGCCGCAGCCGTAGCTGCGCCACCAGGTTACCTCGGCTCCGGCGAGATAGAAGCTCTTCCAAAAATCGTCCGTAAGCTCATATACTACGCCGACGGTGCCGTTTCCCTTACCCTTCCACATGGTGCGATAGAGACCGTCGATAATGCCGTCGTGGCCGCTGAAGTTTGAACCGACGGTACCGTGGGCAAAAGGCTTCGTGAGGTCTAAATTATCAAGCGTTTTGTAGGTGCTGAGGTTGTTTTTGTCGGTGGTATTGGTCGCCATAACACCGAGCTCGTCGTCAGCGGCTTCGGCGCTCTGTGCGGCAAGGAGGGAGGCTTTATTTATATATGTTCCGTCAAGCGTAACCGTGGCGGCGCTGACAGAGCCAAGCTCACAGCCGGAATCCGCCGTGAGCTCAAGTCCAAAGCTGCCCTCGCCGCTGAGGTATTCCGTGCGGACGGGGATGCTGACCGTAAGGCGGGAAACGCCGAATGGGAATACAAGCGTTGTATCGACCTCGGAATAATCGCGTCCGAGCTCAGCCGAGCCCTTCCCCGTCGTCTTAACCACGGCGCTGGCGACTGTATTCAAAGCGCCCTCGCGCACGACGGTAACGGTAACCGCTTCCGCGCCGGGCTCGGCCTTATAGCTCGCGTCGGAGAAGCTTACCTTGGAGGGCTTCTGCGCTTCGTCGTCAACTATGGTGAAGGCGCAGGTTGACGCGGCGGAGTTCGTCGTCGTGCCGCTTGGAGCGCCGAGAATGATATAAAACATCCTGTCGCCGTCGCCGGACAAGTTGTTTTTAGTGACGATTTCAAGATACTTAGAGCTTTCTCCGGGCGCGAAGTTAAGCTCCGCGCTTGCGCCGACGACAGCATTCGTCATTACGTTGGCGATAGACTGAAGATCCTGCATTGAATCGCCCTTGGTGGTGAGGCGCTGGGGCTTTGCTTTCTTGCCGGTGAAAAGATTCGCCGCAATCTGGACGGGGTCTATCTTCTCCTCTTTCTCTTCCTCACCGATGGTTATGATTTCGCCGTCGCCGTTAGCGGGGATTGCTCCGGCATCCCAGTTTTCATCGTACTCCTCGTCGGCGGTTTCGTCGGAGGCGATGTCAGTGGCGGTAGCGGTTTCTCCGCCGGAATAGATTTCATCCACGGCGTCGGCATAGGGGTCGTCGTCGCCGTATTTATCGCTAAGCCCGCTGGCGTCCTGCAAGAAATCGAGCGCAGAATCTACGCCCGCTTCGTATGCGGACTGCCCGGCCGGGTCGCTTTCAATAAGCTCGGCAAGCTCGTCCTCGCTTCCAAGCTCAGCCTGCTCAAAATCAGAATTTTCTATAAGCTCCATAAGAGAGAAATTGCCCTCGGGATTATTAACCTCCGTCTGTCCGTCGCGGACGCGGACGACGTAATCCTCGCCGTATTTGGCGGTCATGTCCGCAATCTTGATCAGAGCGGTGGATTCCGAGTCCGCCGGACCGCCGCGTCCTACGCGCAAAAGGTAAACGAAGTGTCCGTTTTCCTGTATGCTTGCGGCAGTTGTTGCAACATAAAATACGTCATGCTCAAGAATATCGTCGCCCAATGTTATCTCGGGCAAATATACCTCCGTCTCCTGAACGGCGAAGGCACGCGCCGGAAGAATACTCGTAAACAGAGCTACTACCAGTACAATACTGATAACCCTTTTTAACGTATATTTCATGACAATCTCCTCCTTGGTATTTTGCTTTGATGAAATGAGGCGAAATTATGTTTAAATTATACTCTATATCTTAATATTTTGTAAGATATTATTAGAAATATATTGCAAGAAATTGACGGCGTTATTTTGGATATATCGCATAATATTGCAATTAGTATTATGCTCAGAAAAAAAGCGTACTGTTCCCAAAAACAGGAACAGCACGCTGTAATTACATAGTCTTTCTTTTTTACTTAGCGACCTTCTCGCAGAATCTTTCCATTATAGCGGCGACCTGCGCGCGTGTGGCGCTGCCCTGCGCGTCGAGGACTATGTTGCCGTCCTTGTCGGTGGTGCCGTTGATGAGGCCGACGCCGACTGCCCAGGCGAGCGCGTCCTTCGCGTAATCGGATACGCCGTCCGCGTCGCCGAAGCTGCTTACGTCGCCCTGCGCCGTCGTGTCGTAGCCCTTATGCTGCGCGTAGTTATAGAGCATTACTGCAAGCTGCTCGCGGGTCACAGAGTCGTTCGCGCCGAAGCTTTCGCCCTGACCCTTCGCGATGTATCACACCAATAACATATATGCAAAGTCATAATGCTCTGCGTGCCCCTCATCCGACCTCGCTGCGCTCGGCCACCTTCCCCCAGGGGAAGGCAGAAACAAGGATCGCGCAAAACGCAGGGATGCCGGGGGCAAGCCCGCTGACCCACATTGCTGCGGCGAACATATATTACGTTTCGGCATAATCCCGATTGGAATTGGTCAACCGCTTAGGACGATTTTAAAACGAACCTTCCTTCAAGAATTTACGAATGTCGGAGCGTTTTTTCATGTTTTCTTTTTCGAGAATCACGGAAACGACTCTTTTGATATACCCGTAGGAATAATGCGTCAGCTCGGCAATTTCGTTGTTAGAAAGCCCCTCGGCTATGTGTTTTGCAACGCTCAGCTCAAGCTCTGACAGATTGCCCTCAAGCTCCTTCAGCGCTTCGCCGTTATATAGAGGGATTGGCGGCGCGGCGGCTATACGGTTTTTGATTCTCGCAAGAAAAACGCTTTTGATGAAGGGCTTCGTTATATAGTCCGACGCTCCGTATTCAAGCCCCTTGATTTCAAAGCTCGGGTCGTCTATCCCGGTGAGGAATATTACGGGAGTATTCTGACACGAAGGAATATTCCTGATTTCTTTAAAGGTTTCATAGCCGTCCATCCCCGGCATATCCACGTCTAAGAGGACAAGGTTAAAGGCTACGTCCCTTTTGAGCAACTCAAGCGCCTGAGCGCCGGATTTGGCGAGGCTTACGGAGTAGCCCGCACTTATCAGGATTTCTTCGACGGTGTTGAGCATGGCGATATCATCGTCAACGCATAAAATTCTGTAATCGTCCATAGTAGTTACCGACCTTCGGGAAATTCGCAGAAGCTGCTTTTAATAAGCTCTTCCGCCTTGGCAAATTCTATGCCCATTATGTTTTCTCTTATAGACACAATAAGCTCGTCCTTACCCCTTATGGCTGCCAGCTCGTCCGTTATTTTAAGCGCCGGGGCCTGATTGCCGAGCCTTACAGCCTGCAAAAGCTGCTCCCACAGTTCTTTTTCGTCGTGTACTGCCCCGCTTTCCCCTTTTGGCTCGGGCGCGGAGGCGCTGTAGGCCTCAAGCGCAGAAATAAGCTCCTTTATGCCCGCTTCCGCGCGTTTCCATTTGAAGACGAAAAGAGGATGCGCAAGGGCGACGTATTCATAATCTTCTTCACGAAGATGTTTTTCAAGAAGCTTTGCGGATTTATAAAGCTCCTCCGCGCCGATATTGCCCGAGCTGCCCTTGAGAGAATGGACGAGATTTACAGCCGCGGCATAATCCCCGGCTTCAATGCAGCGGGACAGCCTGGGTATGTTTTCCTCCGAGCTTTTTACAAAGAACCTGCCGACCTTGGCGAGCTGGAAAAGGTCTCCGCTGAGGTATTTTAACGCGAGATCGAGCGAAAGATCATATTTCTTCAACAGCGAGGATAGCTCCGCCCTGAGCTCCGGCGGTATCTCGGCCGCAGCGTCGGCATTTATGATGGTTACGAGCCTTTCCGGGAGGTTTCGCATGAGCGCCTGCTCAAGCAAAACGCTGTCAACCGGCTTTAAAAGGTAATCGTCAAAGCCGCTCTCGATAAACATTTCGCGCTTTTCGGGCGTCGCGTCGGCGGTCAGGACAATGACGGGCGTTTTTCTGTTCCGCAGCCTGTCCATGTCCTTTAAATGGCGCATCGCTTCGACGCCGTTTATTTCCGGCATCATGTAATCCATAAGGACCGCGTCGTAATCCGTTTCTTCGTATTTTTTGTAGCATTCCATAGCCGAGGACGCAAAATCGAGGCTTACCATGGTGCGTTTTAAAAGAGATTTAATCACCTGCAGGTTCATGATATTGTCGTCAACGACGAGAAGCTTAGCCTCCGGCGCGATGAAAGAGGACTCTGACTGCGCCTGCTCTGCCGCTTCGTCTCCCGGTTTCAGATAAAGCTCAAGCCAGAATTTGCTTCCCTCGTCCAACCGGCTTTCAAGCTTTATTTCAGAGCCCATGAGCCTTGCAAGCTCATTCGAGATAGACAGGCCGAGACCCGTCCCCTCTATGCTGCGGTTTTTGCTGATATTGGCTCTTTCAAAGCTTTCAAATATTTTTTTGCAGTCCTCCGGGGCTATCCCTTTGCCCGTGTCGGAAACTTCAAAACGAATGAGCCTTTTTTCGAGGTCTCCGCCAAGTTCCTGAACCGAGAAAGTGATTTTGCCCGTATCGGTGTACTTAACGGCGTTTGAAAGCAGATTTGTAAGGATCTGCGAGAGCTTTTTCGCGTCTGAATAAATAAACTGGGGGATGTTTTTATCGTAATTCAATATAAAATCGACGTTCCTTTTTTCCGCTTCATTGCCGAAAAAGGCGGAAAGCCCGTCGATAAGCTTTTTGATGTTGAAATTCTCCTCGAAAAGCTCCTCCTTACCCATGTCGAGCCTCGAAAAGTCAAGGATCTGGTTCACCATGTAAAGGAGCTGTCTGCCGGAGCTTTCGACATTCTGTGCGTATTCACGGATCTGCGAATTATCAGATTCGCGCAAAATCATCTCGTTCATGCCGAGGAGCATATTAATAGGCGTTCTTATCTCGTGGCTTACGTTAGCCAAAAGGACGCTTTTTGCGTTGCTCGATTCTTCTGCGAGCTTCTGCTGTTTGCGGTATTCGCGCAGGTACAGAAGGAATATCACGCCGATGCCGAGGCTTGAGATGAAAATGCCGGACATCTGGTCGATAAACTGCTCCCTCGGGGTATCAAAGTCCTTGATGTATTCAGGATGAAGAACCGCAAAATGACAGGCAAATAAATAAACGGCAATCTGGATAAGCTCGACGGCAAGCAGAAGCTTCCCCCTATACATCATCAAGGTAAAAACTATAGCAAAACCAAAGAAATATGGCATCGAGCCGTTAAGACCGCCCATCTCCATAAACAGCCATACAAAAAGGACGATAAAAATGCTGAAGGAGGTTATCAGATAGCCAGCCGTGTATTTTTTCGTAATATGTACAAAGCTCAGCAGCAGGACGCTTGCGACAATCGCAAAAAAATTAATAAGCGCGCCTATATAATCATCCGAGGTTATCAGAGATTGCAGGCAGCCATAGATGCTTACGAGTATTCCTGCCGTTCCGAGGAGCTTGAAAAGAGTGATGTTCAGCTCTTTTTCGTTGGTGTAAAAGCCGACGATAAGGTTTTTCATTCGCCTGAGCATTAGGTTCCTCCGCGCTCTTATCTTTTGCCGGGTATCCATTCCTCGCCCGTGGGAAGCCCCCATTTTTCAAACATATCGTTATAAAACTTCGGTCTGGCGTAATCGGGGCGAATGTCGTAGGCAAGCTGCTTTATGCCGAAGCCCTTATCGCGCAGGTCGCGCGCGGACTGGATGAAGGGAGAGAGCATTTCGGCGGAAAGAGTAAAAATCATTTCGTTTTCGCCGCAAAGGCTGCGTTCGTATTCGCCCGCGTCGGGGATGGATACGTTATAGGGGCGCTCGCCGTTTAGGATGGGAACGAGCGCCGCGCCGCAGGAATCACAGGTGTCGAATGACGACTGGGCGATGTTGCCGCTGTGCCACTTCGAGGACATGAGGAGCTGGCGGAGCTGATAGGGCTCGCAGTAAATTATTATCGCGTCCGGCTCAAATTCGCAGGATTCTAGCGGAGCTATCGCCATGGCGGTTTTGGCCTTTGCTTCGTCTATGTAGGGGAACTCGGCGCAGAAATGGCGGTAGCTCGTTTCCTCGTCGCGGATAAAGTACCCGCTGCCGAGCCTTTTGCGGTCGTCCTCGTCTATTTCGCGCAGGCGGAAGTTGATGACCGGCCAGAGGCACCAATGGTCCTCGGCAAACATAACCAGATGATTGCGCGTCCTGCGGACAAAGGCAAGCGCCTGGCAGAGCGCGTAATGCTTTCCGCTCGCCGAGGGCTGGACACAGCGCGGCGGGATTTCAGAGGCGTTTACAAGCTTAATCGCCAAGGGCGCGGTTTTTAAAATGAAGATTTCTTCAAGCTCTTTACCGATGGAATTATAATCCGCTATTTCAAGCATGATTGTTTCTCTCCTTCTGTTTGTCTTTTTATTTGATGAGCTCGTCAAACTCGGCTTCGCTTATCACCATAACGCCGAGCTCCTGCGCCTTTGTAAGCTTTGAGCCTGCGTTTTCGCCGGCGACGACGCAGTAGGTCTTTTTTGACACGGAGGACGCGGCCTTGCCGCCGTAGCGCTCTATTATAGCCGCGGCTTCGTCGCGCGTGTATTTTTCAAGAGTTCCGGTCAAGACAAAGGTTTTGCCCTCGAAGCGGGAATCCACGGCGTCGTTAACAGCGTCCATTGAAACTCCGGCGTCCTTCAGCCGTCCGAGCAGATGCTGAGACTGGGGCGCGGCAAACCATGAGATTATATAGTCCGCCGTCGTGTCGCCGATATCGGCAAGCGCGGTAAGCTCTTCCTTGGTCGCGGCGCTGAGCGCGTCGATATTCGGGAAATTGCGCGCAAGGAGCTTTGCCGCCGCCTCGCCTACCTGCCTTATACCGAGCGCATAAAGGACGCGGGCCATGCCTGCCGCTTTAGAGCGTTCGATGGCGGCAATCAGCTTTTCCGCCGATTTGGCGCCCATTTTTTCAAGCTTGGCTATCTTTTCAGCTTCGAGAGAATATATGTCGGCAGAGCTTGAAATCAGCCCGCTGTCGATTAAGTTTTTGACTACGCCCTCGCCCAGACCTTCTATATCCATTGCGTTTTTTGACGCGAAGTGAACGATGTTCCTTAGCTGCTGAGCGGGACATTCCGCACCCGTGCAGCGTATTGCCGCGCCGTCCTCGTCGCGCGTAACGGCACTGCCGCAGACGGGGCAAACGTCCGGTATCTTATAGGGCACGCTGTCGTTCGGACGTTTCGCGAGGTTTACGGAAAGCACCTCCGGGATTATCTCTCCTGCCTTTTGGACAAGCACCGTATCGCCGATGCGAACATCCAGCGCGTCGATGATATCCTGATTGTGGAGCGTTGCAAAGCTTACGGTGGTTCCCGCAAGGCGCACCGGGTCAAACACGGCTTTAGGCGTTAAAACGCCCGTCCGCCCGACCTGTATGACGATATCCTTAACGACGGTTTCCTTCTTCTCCGGCGGGTATTTGAAGGCGACAGCCCAGCGCGGCGCCTTGGCGGTGGAGCCGAGGGAAGCTCTGTCGGCAAGGCTGTTGGCCTTTATTACCGCGCCGTCGATGCTGTATTCATAGCTGTCGCGCGAGTTGCCGATATCGTCCACGCGGGCAAGGCATTCATTCGCCGAACGGACAAGCGTGTACGGTATAACCTTGAACTTTTTGGATTTGAGGTATTCAAGGCTCTCCGCGTGGGTTTTGAACGCTTCTCCGGATGTATACTGGACGTTGAAAATAAGGATATCGAGCTTGCGCTCGGCAACTATTTTCGGGTCGAGCTGCCGCATGGTTCCCGCGGCGGCGTTGCGGGGATTGGCGAAGAGCTTTTCACCCGTAAGCTCGCGCCTGGCGTTCAGCTCCTCAAAGCTGCGGCGCGGCATATAAACCTCGCCGCGCACGATAAGGCGCTCCGGCGCGTCCTCGATGGAAAGCGGGATGGAGCGTATGGTTTTGAGGTTTTCCGTCACGTCCTCCCCCACCGTTCCGTCACCGCGTGTCGCGCCCTTAACGAATACGCCGTTTTCATAAATAAGCGCCATGGAAAGTCCGTCGATTTTCGGCTCAACCGTATATTCCGGCAGCGTGAGCAGCGGCGTGGTCTTTTCGAGGAAGCCGGAAAGCTCCTCCGGCGAAAATACATCCGTCAGGCTTTCGAGCGGAATGTCGTGGCGCACCTGCGCAAAGCCCGAGACCGCCTCGCCGCCGACGCGCTGGGTCGGTGAATCGGGGCGGCGAAGCTCGGGGTTGGCTTCCTCAAGCGCGATAAGCTCGCGCATCATCGCGTCGTACTCAAAGTCTGTAATTGTCGGCTCGTCGAGGACATAATAGGCGTGATTATGCTTATTCAGTTCCTCGGTCAAGCGTTTTATTTCATTCTGTGCGTCCATATTGTATCCTGCCGTTCAACTAGTAATGTCGTATTTTTCTTCGTTTGTATCCCATTTGTCGTCTGACTCAAAATATGTGAAATTCTCGGGGACAAGCCCTATTATAACCGTCTCCGCAACTGGCATCTCCACGCTGACAGGCGTTTCAAGCTCCCTGCCCGGGAGAAGGATATAAACCTTCGCCGTAATTACGATGGAAATGCGGTGCAGAAGATGATTTATCCCTTCGGAGTAAAAGCTGCTTTTGAAATCCGCGTTGACTGACGATACGGCAATAATCTTAACGGGTATCATCGGGCCTTTTCCCGACAGGAGCCCAGAGCCGATAAGGTTTCCCACGGGGACGGAAATATCGGCGTATATCTTCTGCGGAAGCTTGCTGATTATGTCGAAGCTTATGTCGGAGCGGATGCGGTTGAGCGTAAGTACGTTAGCGGAAAGGGCGCTTATCGATCCGGTCTCCGTTTTTTCAAGGTTTACGATTTTTTCGTAATCAAGCTCGCCGTTCTGGAGCTTTTCGTTTATCGTTTGGTTAAGGATAAGCTCGACGGCGTTGTGCGCCCCGGCTCGTGCCATTGACGATATTATCGGAGTAAAGCGCCAGTATAGCGTGAAAATAAGCGCGGCGGCAAGAAACATAAGCGCCGCCGCAGCGGGTACAAGCCTCCGTTTCCTTTTCACGCCGCGCCTTTTGAAGCGACGTAGCGAGCGCAAGGGATACACCTCCCCCTGCGCTTATTCTATGCACGTGGTGTTCTGCTTATGCCTCTTCGGCGCGTTTCCGCAAAAAGAGCTGAGCGAGCTTTATAATACTGTCAAAATCCTTTACGCAGGCAACGCTTGACGGGGAATGAATATACCTGACCGCAGCGGAAATAGCAGCGGTTCTTACGCCCGCGCGGGAACGCTGTATCGCCTGCGCGTCCGTTCCGCCGGAAATAAGCGTTTTCGTCTGCCAGGGAATGGAATCAGCTTCCGCAAGCTCGCGCAGCTCGTTAAACAGCGCCCTGTCATATACAGCTCCGCCGTCCATGAACGGGATAACCGGGCCGGCGCCGGCAATGCATACCTTATCCCCGCCCTTCTGTGAGGGTATGTCGGCGGCAGTCGTGCCCTCCAAAATCAGTGCGACGCCGGGCTTTATCGCATAGGCAGCGGTGTTTGCACCGCGGCAGCCGACCTCCTCCTGAACGGTAAAAGCAAACCATGTGTCCACAGGCAGCACCTCGCGCATGAGAGTGAGCATCACGCAGCAGCCTATCCTGTCGTCTATCGCCTTTGCCTTTATGAAACTCTCGCCGAACTCGACGCATTCGCCGTCAAAACTGCCGACGTCGCCGAGGCTAACGAGCGACGCGGCTTCTTCCTTATTTTCCGCGCCGATGTCGATATACATTTCCTTAAGCTTCATTATGCGGTCTTCTTCGCTTTTATCGGCAAGATGAAAGGCTTTCATCCCGATAACACCGGGGATGAGCGAATCGCCGATATACACCTTTTTGCCCAGCACAACACGGCGGTCAATGCCGCCGACGAAGTCAAATTTTAGGAAGCCATCGTCTGTGATGTTTGTAATTATAACGCCGACCTCGTCCATGTGCGCGGCAAGCATTATAGGCTCACGCGGGGCCTTCGCGCCTTTTTTAAAGGCAAGAACGTTGCCCATTGCATCGGTCTTCACTTCGGCGCAGTTTTCGCGGCAAACGGAGAGAATATAGTCTCTTACCGCGTCTTCTCTGCCGGAAACGCCCGGAAGAGAACATAGTTTCTTCAGCTCCTGAAGCATCATCCGAGCCTCCCTTCGTTAAATTCCGAAAGGAATTTATAAAGCAGTTTTACGCTTTCCTCCGCGTCGGAGAGCTTGAGTGTTTCTATCGGGCTGTGCATGTATTTGATGGGCACGGAAAGGACCGCCGTGCAGACGCCGGAACGCGATACCTGAATGGGCCAGGCGTCCGTCCCCGAGGAACGGGGATCGACCTCGATAACATAGGGAATGTCGTTTGCCTTGCAGCAGTCTATCAGCGCCGAGGAAAAGCGTCGGTTCATATTGGGCCCGACGTCGATGACGCAGCCGCAGCCGGGGCCGTATGTCTCGTCGGAGGAAGCGTCCGGCGTTTTTGCGTGCGTAACGTCGAGCGCAATGCAGTAATCCGGCTCAACGGAAAACGCGCCGACCTGCGCGCCGCGCATACCAAGCTCCTCCTGAACGCTCGCCATGTAATAAATATCATAATCAAGACTGAGTTCCCTGAGGCTTCGCGCCGTTTCGAGCATAATGGCGACGCAGGCCCTGTCATCAAGCGCCTTGGAGGTGAAAAATTTCCCGTTATTGGATTTGAACGCTTCTCCGCAAAATACGCCGTAGTCTCCGGGTTTTACGAGCTTTTCCGCCGTTTCCTGCGTCATGCCGAGGTCTATATAAAGGTTTTTGACCTTGATAGCCTTTTCCCTTTCCTCCTCCGTCAGAACGTGAGGCGGGAGGCAGGCTATTACGCCGTAAAGCGGCTTTTCGCCCATAACCGTGACCTCTCTGCCTGGCAGCAGGCGAGGGTCAACTCCGCCAATGAGAGAAAACTTCAAAAAGCCCTCGGTAAGCTCGGTGACGATGAAACCTACTTCATCCATGTGCGCCTCAAGCAAAAGCTTCGGCGCGCCGGTTCTTCCGCAGCGCTTGACGCCGATAACATTGCCTAAATTATCGGAATACACCTCGTCCGTACACTCGCTGAGCGCGTTCTTGATATGCTCCGCAGCCTCCTGCTCAAAGCCGGATGGCGAAGATAACGCGGTAAGTTCTTTTATAGTCTGCTCAAGCATGGTTTCCTCCATATTATAAAGAGTTGATTATATCCTTAAAGCGTTTGCCGCGTTCGGCAAAATTCTTGAAAAGGTCAAACGATGCGCTTGCCGGGGATAAAATCACAACGTCGCCGGGTTCGGCAATATCGGAAGCGCAGCGAACGGCTTTTTCAAAATCAGAAAACTCAAAAATCTCCGGCTTTTCGGCGCAGTCGGCGTTTAAAACCGCGTTTTTGATTTTTTCCGACGTCGCGCCGACGAGGACGAGCTTCTTGACCTTGCCGCATATGACCGGGCCAAGCGCATCGTAGGATAAATGTTTATCGTAGCCGCCCGCTATCATGATGAGCTTTTCGTTAAACGAATTCAGCCCCGCCATGCTGCGCGTCGGGCTTGACGCAATGGAATCGTTATAATAACGCACTGCGTCCTTCTCGCGCACAAGCTCTATCCTGTGCTCAACGCCGCCGAATTCCATAGCAAGCTCGCGGCAGACCTTATCGCCCACAATGTCAATGACGGCGGAAAATGCCGCCATATAGTTTTCTACATTGTGCAGCCCCGGAAGCTTTATTTCGCTGCGTTTAATTATCTCGCGCTCGCCTGAGGCGTCTATATAATATATTGCTTCGCCGTCGAAATAGCAGCCGTTTTGGGGCTTAGTCCTGCGGCTGAACATCCGCAGCCCCGCAGGAACCGAGGCTGCAAGCCCGGCGCAGACCTCGTTATCCGCGTTCAGGACGACGAAATCTCCCTCCTGCTGATGCTTATATACGTTTAGCTTGGCCTCGGTATACTCCGCCATGTCGCGGTGATAATCGAGGTGGTTTGGAGAAATGTTCGTGATAACGGATATGTTCGCGCTCTTTTTCATCGTCATGAGCTGGAAGGAGGAAAGCTCCGTAACCGCGTAATCATTCGGCTTGATGGAATCCGTTTCGCAAAGGAGCGGATTGCCGATATTGCCGCCGAGGTGAACCGTGTATCCGGCTTTTTCGAGAAGCTTTGCTATGACCGTCGTCGTCGTGGTCTTGCCGTCGCTGCCCGTAACGGCGATTATCGGGCAGGGGCAAAGCTCGAAAAACACTTCCATTTCGGAAACTATCTCCGCGCCGTTGGCCTTTGCTTCAATAAGCTCTGGAACATCGGGGCGGATGCCCGGGGTCTTGAAAATTAGGTCGCAGTCAAGCCCCTTGAGATAGTCCTCGCCGAGATGGAACCGCGCTCCGAGGGCGGAGAATTCGTCGGCAGCCGTGCCGAGCTTCTCCCTCGTGCTTTTATCGCATACAGTAACGGCGATACCGTTTTCAAGGAGCATACGGATAAGCGGCGTGTTGCTTACGCCCATCCCTATAACGGCGACTTTTTTGCCCTTCAGGGCGCTTATATAATCCTTTAACGACATGTGATGACATATCCTTCCAATCAAAAAAGGTAGCAGATGAAAATCTGCCTGTATTAAATTATTATATATCCCAGCGGTGAAAATAGCAATAATCTGACGCAACAAAAATGGCTTTTCAGCAGCGCTTCTAAGGCGATCTATCTTGCAAATTTAACAAAATATCCTTTGTTTCGCCTTAAAAAACATGATACTTTGAAAATCTTTTCGATTTTGTTAACTGTATCAAATGATATACTTGACAAGACGAATAGGTTTTTGGTAAAATTACAAAAAAAGATAATTGCTGCAAGATATTAGGCTGATTAATAATGGGCCCGCAGACATAATCTCAGCCTGTCAATTCACCGCAGCGGTTTTCGCGAGCAAAGCTCGCCCTGAGGAGGGGTATGTATGCATTTCACTCAACTTGTTTACCTTACGGAGATCGTTAAGCACGGGAGCATCAGCGCCGCCGCAAAGAGTCTTTTTATCTCTCAGTCGGCTCTGAGTCAGTCTATCGTCAGCCTGGAAAACGAATTCGGCGCCACACTCATCAAACGTTCGAGATACGGCGTTAAGCCCACATATTTCGGCAAGCAGGTCTGCGACGATTCGGAAGCTCTTATCCGCCAGTTTAACCATGCCATTGCTCGCTGGGAAAGCATACGCGAAGAAAGCTCAAAAATTTCCGGTAAGGTTCACGTTATCTGCTCCCCCGGGTCTAATGATTTTCTTTCCGGCGTCGTTTTGGACGAGCTTCACACCACCTTCCCGAACATAATTCTCGTCCTCCAGCAGACTGCACAGATGCGCGACGGCTTTGACGCTTTTATTGAAGAAAAGGCAAATATCGGTCTCGGCTCAGTTGTGGAAACCTCCGTAGAACGCTTTAAACAGGAAGCCGAGAGCAAAGGATTTGTCTTTGAGCTCATCAGTAAGGAAGAACCGCTTGTCCTGCTCGGTAACAAGAATCGTTTTGCGGACAGAAGTGAGCTTACAAGAGAGGATCTTAAACAGCTCGATGTGGTTTATTATTCCGATATTCGCGAGCCTTGGTATACCTCCCTCTTTCGCGGCACTGCCTGCCAGCTCCCTACCAAGGAGTCAATTGTAAAATTTGTCGCCGGGAGCGACGCGGCAGCTGTATTTATTCCAAGCAGCATCCGCAAGGAATACACTACTAAAAAGCGTTCTCTTTCTCTCATTCCACTTGCTTTTTCCGCTCCGGAAGCGATTCTTCCCATCTGCCACTATCTTATCTATCGTCCCGTCGAAAAGCTTACTCCGGCAGAAATCAGAACGCTTGACGTTATCCGTTTCCATCCTTATACACCTTGAAGGAAAAAATTTTCAAAATGCTCTTGACTATCAGAAATAATATGATATAATTCGTATGTTAATAAAGTAAGTGTGAAATCCACGCACTTCACCCGGCCGCAATTGAGCGAGCTGCGGTTAATACTCTTTCGTTTTGTCATAAGGCTTTTCGATTTTTGTATTATTGCGCGGATTTTATATCCGCGCTTTATTTTTGTCTCAATGGCAAAGTTATTTCAGGAGGTGTTTCGGTATAGCTAACACGGCACATCAAATCAACGAGGAAATCATTGATAAGGAAGTTCGTCTCGTTGGAGACGACGGCAGCCAACTCGGCATTATGTCCGCTAAAGAAGCTTTGGCAATCGCCGAGGAAAGAAATCTTGATTTGGTAAAAATTTCGCCTAATTCTACTCCCCCGGTCTGTAAGATAATGGATTACGGAAAATACCGCTTCGAGCAGTCTAAACGCGAAAAGGAAACTAAGAAAAATCAAAAAGTGATAGAAGTTAAAGAAGTTAGAATGTCTCCCGGTATCGGAATAAACGACTTTAACGTAAAGCTTAAAAGCGCTCTTAAGTTCCTTGCCGAAGGAGACAGAGTGAAGGTAACCGTTCGCTTTCGCGGCAGAGAAATGACGCATACAGAAATTGGTGAAGAGCTTCTCAATAATTTTGCCGAGGGTTGTTCCGAGATTGGCGTCGTCAATAAACCGCCGAAGCTTGACGGAAGACACATGGCCATGTTTCTCTCACCGAAAAACTCTAAGTAAGTCACTATTTTAATCACGGAAGGAGATCCCAATATGCCTAAAATCAAAACACACAGCGGGGCAAAGAAAAGATTTAACCTCACCAAGACCGGCAAGGTCAAGAGAGCTCATGCTTATAAGAGCCATATCCTCACCAAGAAGAACACCAAGCGTAAAAGAGGCCTCCGTCAGGGTACTTACGCAGATGTTACCAACATGTCCGCGCTCAAGCGCATGATCCCCTACAAATAAGATTTATTCGTAACGCTCAATATATAGGAGGCTAAAATTATGGCAAGAGTTAAAGGCGCAATGATGACGCGCAAAAGAAGAAAAAAGATTCTTGGTTTCGCCAAGGGATATTGGGGTTCCAAGTCAAACCATTTTAAGATGGCCAATCAGGCTGTCATGAAGTCCGGCGTTTATGCCTATGCAGGGCGTAAGCGCAAGAAGAGAGACTTCCGTCAGCTTTGGATCGCAAGAATCAACGCCGCATGCAAGCTTAACGGCATGAACTACTCTACTTTCATGCACGGTCTTAAGCTTGCCGGCATCGACATGAACCGCAAGATGCTCTCCGAGCTCGCTATTCATGACGCCGAGGCGTTTACCGCTCTTACCGAGAAGGCTAAAGCCGCTCTGTAAGATTAATAACATACAAAACATTCACTGCTGCGACTTGTTTAAGCCGCAGCAGTTTTTTATATCCATTATATCTCAATGTGACTAACTGTCACTTCCCCATCCTCCGTTATTTTTATTATCGCATAACTCGGTCTTGCTCCCCGGCCTATGCTGCCGGGGTTTATTATATCTATCGCGAGGCGGCGGTCATAAAACGGGATATGAGTATGGCCGAAAACAATAATATCCGCCCCGGCTTCAAGTCCGGCGTAGCATAGCCGGTCTATGCTGCTTTTCACGCCGTAATTATGTCCGTGCGTTATAAAAAGCTTTTTACCGAACATATTAAAGCTCTGTACCACCGGCAGATTTGTGAACCTGTCACAGTTGCCGCAAACTCCGGTTATGAGCAAATTCGGGAACTCAAGCTTCAGTTCTTCGCAGTCCGAGCTATAATCTCCGCAATGTATCACCAGGTCCGGCCTATAAGTGCGCAGGATATCCTTCATGTTCTCTGTTGAGCCATGTGAATCTGAGAATGTATATATAGTTGGCATAAGTAAACCTCTTACATAATAATGAATATAATAAAACGAAGGGAGGGACTTATATATGGCTGAAAACTCGGAAACAATCTTGAAAGCGCTTCTTGGCGACAAAGCTGAACAGTTAACCGATAAGATGGACGTCGTAAACGATATATTAAATTCAGAGCAAGCGCAGGCGCTGAAAAACAAACTCGACTCTACAGCAATTCAAAAAGCATTCGAAGCCGGTGACAGCTCGCAGCTGCAGGGATTCATAAAGGCCGTCATAAACACGAAGGAAGGACAGGAGCTTGCTAAACAATTCGGAGCAATACTCCGCTAAGTCTCGGAGGTAAGCGATGGATGATTTTGAGAACCGCTTAAACAGCATATTGTCTTCACCCGATAGTCTGGAAAAAATAAAGCAGATAGCCCAATCCTTCGCCTCCGGCAACACCGACGGTGAGACGGCGGCTCCGGCGGAAAAACAAGCTCTGCCGGAGCTTTCCTCTTTTTTGAGCAAGGCCATGGGCGATTGGGCAAAACCGAGCGAAGCTGAAAAAATAATACGAGCCATACAGCCTTATCTGAGCGATGAGCGCGGGAAAAAACTCGAAAGAGCGCTGAAATTTGCCAAAATCTATAAGGCGGCAAAGAAATTCCTGCCTGAACTTGGAGGACCGGTAAATGATGAATCTATATAACGCCGGAAGCGGCAAAGTGAAGAAAATAAGCGATCAATTTGACCCTGACCCAACCAGATTGCAGAACAAACATGCCGAAGCAAAGCGTAGAGAAGAACGAGAAACTGAACGCTATGAAACAGACTCAACACGAAGAAATGCGGAGGCTACAGGCCCGCTGCGCTTAAACTCGCTTCTCAACGCTAAACGAATAAGCGGAAGAATAAATGCCATTCTTCCCGGTAACATGAACATGGAGGATCTGCTTATATTTGTTATTCTCATGCTGCTTTACTTAGAAAAAGAGGACGAAGAGATACTCATTATTCTCTCCATCCTTCTTTTGGGCGATTTGAATATTACGCAAGGGAAACCCCGTCTTCATCAATAAGTTTACTCGGCAAACTCTCCATTCGGAAGAATAAAGGAATAATCCTCCGGCGCGGAAAGCTTTGCTCCCTTTAGAGTCATGCGATAAACTATCGTTTCCCCGTCGTAAACCTCGTTTGAGAGAAGAAGCCCGGTATCGAGCGAGATATAATACTCATACCGGTAACCGAGGCTTCCTTCGTATGTGCTGATATGTATGCAGTATTCTGAGCCGAAGGGAGCGTATTCCGCTTTTATTATGTTCTCCGGCGGCAATGAGGAAAGCTCTTTATATGAGCCCGACATAAGAACGGCGTCCTCTATCTCCTTTGTTCTGAGAGCGTCTCCCCTGTCACCCTTAATAAGCGCAGAATCGTCTGAATACCATATATAATAATTATCCTCAGTCAGAACAACATCTTTCGTAAAAGAGGAAAACGCGGCGCTCACGTGCACGACTTCGCCGCGCACAAAAGCGCTGACCTGGCAGCTTTCCGAGCCGCCAAGCCAAAAACTCTCGACGGAATATTCGCTCGAATAGCTTTCCGGCTTGTCAAGCGTCTCAAGGGCGAAAGCGAAATTGCTCTCGTCAAGGGAAATATATACGAGCCCATCCCCTTCCAATCCTGCTCCTTCATCGTTATCCACAGGAACGGAACCCTCATTGGAGCCCGCAAAATGCACTTCTGCCGTTTTTTCATTAAAGCCGACTAGAGAAATAATCAGCAAAATAAGAATTATAGCGCAGCAGCATATTATCACCGCTGTGAAAACATTCTTTTTGCCTTTCATCTTCTTTCCTCCAAACGCTAAGGTACTTTGTGGCTTAAAACGGTTTCGGTCTCTCAGAACGCTTGCCGAAGCAGTAAAGTATCGCTTCCGCTATTCTTTCGCAGGCTTTGCCGTCACCATACGGGTTCACGGCAGCAGCCATCTTTTTATACTCCGCGGGAGAATCCAACAGCTCTGTTGCAAGCTTATAGATAGTATCCTTCTCCACGCCCGCAATCTTTACCGTGCCGGCTTTAACGGCCTCAGGACGCTCAGTCTCGGTTCTCAAAACAAGCACGGGTTTACCTATGGACGGAGCCTCTTCCTGTAACCCGCCGGAATCCGTCATCACAAAGTACGCGCGGGACATGAGATTATGCATCTCAACAGCGTCGAGCGGTTCAATAAGCTTAATGTTATCGATCCCGCCGAGTATTTCGTGTGCCGTATCGCGAACCACGGGGCTGAGATGAACGGGATAAACGATAACGACATCTTCCCTTTCGAGAGCGAGCTTTTTCACGGCGGCAAAAATATTTCTCATTGGCTCGCCGTAGTTTTCGCGTCGATGGCAAGTCAAAACAATAAGACGCTTTGTTTGGTCGAGGTTTCGTATTTCGTCTACGGCGGAAACAAAGTCCTCACGCACGGTGTATTTCATGGCGTCGATAACCGTGTTTCCTGTGATGAAAATGCCGGATTTAATTCCCTCAGCCGCAAGGTTTGCGCGGTTTCCGTCCGTCGGGCAAAAATTCAGATCGGCAATATCGCCGGTAAGGCGGCGGTTCATTTCCTCGGGATAGGGTGAAAGCTTGTCAAAGGTGCGAAGACCTGCCTCGACATGCCCCACCTTTATGCCTGCGTAAAAGGCCGCAAGTGATGCGGAAAAGGTCGTCGTCGTATCGCCGTGTACGAGGACAAGATCGGGTTTAGCTTCCTTGAAAACGCCGCTCAGACCGGTAAGAGCTTTTGTGGTTATCGAGTTGAGCGTCTGCTGAGGCTCCATTATATTAAGGTCGTAGTCCGGCTTAATATCAAAAATATTCATAACGGAATCGAGCATTTCACGGTGCTGTGCCGTGACGCAGCAGAGGCTTTCAAATTCCGGATATTTCGAAAGCTCCTTTACGAGTGGCGCCATTTTTATAGCCTCCGGCCTCGTTCCGAAAACAGACATTATGCGTATCTTATCTCCGGCGGCATGCATTGAATTATATTCCTTGTCATGCTGCTCTTGCTTCTGCTTGTTTTCATGGTGGAATGTTTTATAAATAAACACGCCAACGATCGCGGCAACGGCAAAGGTAAGAAAGAAAATAATAGCTTTTGCGCCGCCGCTCGCCGTTAGGACAACGGCAGACAGTCCAAGGACGGTGCTCACACAGTAAAGCGTCGCTACTGCCTGCTTCTGGTTGAGACCCATGTCTATAAGTCTGTGATGGACGTGTCCCCTATCCGGTTTCATCGGGTTCTGGCCCTTGAGAATTCTGCGGAGGAATGCAAATGTCGTATCGAAAAGCGGAAGGCCGAGCACTATAAACGGAACGGCGAAGGAAATTATCGCGTACATCTTGAAAACGCCCAAAACCGACATTGTCGAGAGGACGTAACCGAGCAGAAGCGCACCCGTATCGCCTGCGAAAATCTTCGCTGGATTGAGGTTATATGGGATAAATCCGAGGCAGCCGCCCGCAAGCGCTGCCATCATGAGGGCTACGTTGCCCTCGGAGACGAGCAGCGCGATAACAAGCATCGTGAAGGACGCTATTCCCGAAACGCCGACAGCGAGACCGTCCAGCCCGTCGATAAGGTTAACGGAATTCGTTATCGCAACTATCCAAATAATCGTGATAGGAACGGATAAAAAGCCGAGGCTGAGATACTGCGACTGCGAAAATAGGTTCGGGTTCGACAGAACCATTATCGTTACGCCGTGCAGCGTTGCAACAACGGCGGCGGCAACCTGCCCGAGCAGCTTGATCCACCATTTTATGCTTATCATATCGTCGATAACTCCGATTATGACGATAATAACGCTGCCGAGCAAAATTCCGCGAATTTTAACGTCTATCTCAACAAAAAGCAGAACGCTGAATATGAAGCCGAAGAAAATCGCGAGTCCGCCGAGGCGGGGGATCGGATGGTCGTGCATGCGGCGGTTATCCTTCGGAACGTCTATCGCGCCCACTTTCTTTGCGAGGCTTTTTACAACAGGCGTCGCCGCAAAACTCATTACAAAGGCCGATACAAGCGCAACGAGGACCTTTACGAGTATTTCCAGATTAATAGGTGTTATCATGGATTGCTCCTTTATCTTTCAATAAAGCCGACCTTTTTGTATACCTTGCGGAGGGTCTTATAAGCGACGCGGGAAGCCTTTTCCGCGCCCTCGCGGTAAACCTGAACGAGATAATCCTTGTTCTTGAGGTAATCCTCCGCCTTCTCACGGACAGGTCTGAGACACTCAACGACTGCTTCACCTACTGCAAGCTTAAAGTCGCCGTAGCCCTTGCCAGTGAACTCGTTTTCCGTTTCTTCGATGGTTTTACCCGTTGCGACGGAATAAATCGTCATGAGGTTGGATATGCCTTTTTTGTTCTCGGGATCGTATTTTACGACGGTGTCACTGTCTGTCACGGCTTTTTTGAAGTTGCGTATAATGTCCTCCGGCTTATCCATGAGATAAATGCAGCCGCCGGGGTCCTTGTCCGACTTGGACATTTTGTTCTCCGGCGTCGTGAGGCTCATTATGCGGGCGCCGGTCTTGGGGATAAAGGGCTCCGGCATGGTAAAAACGTCGCCGTATATGGTGTTGAACCTATGGGCTATGTCGCGCGTGAGCTCAACGTGTTGCTTCTGATCCTCGCCGACGGGGACAAGATGCGTCTGATATAAGAGGATGTCGGCCGCCATGAGCGCGGGATAGGTGAAGAGTCCGGCGTTGATATTATCGGCATTCTTGGCGGACTTATCCTTAAACTGCGTCATTCTGGAAAGCTCGCCGAACATCGTGTAGCAGTTGAGCACCCACGCAAGCTGAGCGTGCTCGGGAACGTGGCTCTGGATGAACATGACGTTATCCGCCGGGTCAAGACCGCAGGCAATATACTGTGCGAGTTGGTTGAGCGCTCTGCGGCGCAGGCTCGCCGGGTCCTGACGGACCGTTATGGCGTGCTCGTCAACTATGCAGAAATAAGTATTATACGAAGCGGAAAGCTCAACCCAGTTCTTTATAGCGCCCATGTAGGAGCCGAGCGTAAGGTCGCCGCTGGGCTGAATTCCGCTGAAAATAGTCTTTTTCTCGTCCATGTTAAATATTTTCCTTTCAGATTTTTAGGCAATACCGTTTTAGCCCAAGCCGTATTCCCTGGCAAGTGCCGCAAACGCGGGCATTGAGTTCTTTATCGTCGCCTCGGACACACAGTAGGCCAGGCGCACATATCCGGGGCAGGCAAAAGACGAGCCCTGAACGAAAAGAATATTATGTGCCTTTGCCTTTTCGACGAATTTTTTCTCGTCAGGTTCCGGACTCCTGACCCAAAGATAAAAAGCTCCCTCGGGCTTGGCGCATTCAAAGCCAAGTTCTCTGAGGCCGTTATAGAGAAGCTTACGGTTATTGTCGTAGGCCTCAATATCCACGCTGCAATCTATGCAGCGCGCCGCGGCAAGCTGCATGAGACTCGGCGCGTTGACGAAGCCGAGGATGCGGTTTGATATGGAGGCGGCGCTTATAACAAGCTCGGCGTCGTCCAATTCGTCCGGAAGAACAAGATAGCCGATTCTTTCGCCGGGAAGCGACAGGGATTTCGACCACGAATATGCTACAATAGTGTTGCGGTAATACTTCGTGATATACGGAACGACGGCTCCATCGTAGACAAGCTCGCGGTAAGGTTCGTCGGAAATAATGTAAATGCTCGTGCCGAGCTCCTTTTGCTTAGCTTCCAGAGCGGCGGCAAGCTTCTTTATCGTTTCCTCGGAATATACTACGCCGGTGGGGTTATTGGGGTTATTGAGGATAACTGCCTTTGTCTTGGCGGTAACTGCGGCGGCGAGCTTATCAGCGTCCGGCTGAAAGGTCTTTTCATCGGCTGGAACAGCGATGAGCTTAGCCGAAAAGTTACTTACATAGTTTCCGTACTCGACAAAATAGGGCGAGACAGTGAGAACCTCGTCGCCGGGGTCCAGCAGCGTGCAGAGCGCGACGTTAAGACCACCCGCAGCGCCGACTGTCATAAGAATGTTGTTTACGCCGAAGGCCGTGCCGAAGCGCCTGTTGAGAGACGCGGCGACAAGCTCCCGCGCTTCCTCAAAGCCGGCGTTGGACATATAGCCGTGAAGATATGTGCTTTCCTTCTCGTCAAGAAGAGCCTTGATCGTTTCGTTTATCTGCTTCGGCGCAGGAAAATTGGGGTTGCCGAGGCTGAAATCATATACGTTTTCAGCGCCGTAAATACCGGCGAGACGTTTACCCTCTTCAAACATAGCTCTGATGGCAGAATTACCCGCAGCGAGCTTTTTCATTCTATCGGAAATCATCGTTTTATCTCCTAACGAATTTTAAAATCTGATCGAAACTTAAAGGGCGTAAGTGTAACTACAATATACCCATCTTAATCAAATATTTTAGCACTTCTATCCGATTATTACAATATTAAATTGTTCATTTCGAGATAAGTATCGGAATATTTAGCCTTGACAAGCCAAAGGGCTGAAAGTAGAATAAATTAAAGAAGTATGCTTATTTAGACAATTTTCTTCCCGAAAGGATATTATATTATGGATATGAAGTTTTTTGAGGAGCTTGAGGCTAAAATTCCGCACGGCGAGGTAAGAACCCGTTTTGCGCCCAGCCCTACGGGTTATATGCACGTCGGCGGCATAAGAACCGCTCTTTACACTTGGCTTATCGCGCGCAAAGCGGGCGGAAAATTCTTACTCAGAATCGAAGATACCGACCAGGAGCGCTTTGTTGAGGGCGCGACGGACGTTATTTATTCTTCTCTTCGTGACGCGGGGCTTACATGGGACGAGGGCCCGGATATCGGCGGCCCCGTCGCCCCCTATGTTCAGACTGAGCGCAGAGGGCTCTATATGCCATTTGCAGAGCTTTTAGTTGAAAAAGGCTGCGCCTATCGCTGCTTCTGCGAAAAAACAGAGTCGGAGGAGGACAGCGGCAATTTTGACCGCGCGGAGGATCCCTGCCGCAGCCTGACTAAGGAAGAATCGGATAGACGCGCCGCCGCTGGCGAGCCTTACGTTATCCGCCAGAAAATTCCGCATGAGGGCAGCACGACGTTTCACGACGAAATATTCGGCGATATAAGCGCGCCGAATGCCGACCTTGACGATCAGGTGCTCATGAAGCGCGACGGTCTTCCCACCTATAATTTTGCAAACGTCATTGACGACCATCTCATGGGCATAACCCATGTAGTCCGCGGAACGGAGTACCTTTCCTCTACGCCGAAATATAATCTTCTCTACGAAGGTTTTGGCTGGGAGCCGCCGGTTTATATCCACTGCTCCCCCGTCATGCGTGACGCTCAGCATAAGCTCAGCAAGCGCCACGGCGACCCGACTTATGATGACCTTCTCGCACAGGGTTATCTGCGTGAGGCGATAATAAATTATATCGCTCTTCTCGGCTGGAGCCCCGCCGGTGAACGCGAAATATTCAGTCTCTCCGAGCTTGCGGAAGCGTTTGATTTAAAGGGTATTTCCAAGTCCCCTGCTATATTTGACATTGTTAAGCTTACATATTTCAACAGCGAATACATACGCGCGCTCAGTCCCGAGAAATTTCTTGAGCTTGCAAGACCCTATATCACGAAGGCTGTTCCCGACGGTATGGACTGCGAGCTTATCGCTTCTCTTCTGCAGCAACGCTGCGAAAAGCTCACTGACATTCCCGAGCAGCTCACCTTCCTTGCCTCCCTTCCCGATTACGGCACCGAGCTCTATGTAAACAAAAAGTCCAAGACGGACGAGGCTGTGTCTCTCGAGATGCTCAATTCCGTCAAGCCCATCCTCGAAGGCATCGACGTATGGACACAGGAAAACATTCACGACAAGCTTATCGCCTACGCCGAGGCTAACGAAATCAAAAACGCCAAACTCCTTTGGCCGCTCCGAATAGCCATCTCCGGCCAGACCGTAACCCCCGGCGGCGCTTTTGAAATTGCTTACCTTCTCGGAAAAGATGAAACAATGAAACGTATCGACAAGGGTGTTGCTCTTCTGAGCGCTTTCCTTGCCGAACGAAAGGAATAATCCTTATGAAAAGATGCTCAATAGCGTTCCTATTAACGCTCGCTTTCATTTTTCTCTGCAGCTGTTCTCCCAAGGAAGCTCCGCTTGAAGAAGCGGATGTCACGGCGTCGCCGGAGGCAACTCCCGGTGAAACTGAACCGACAGATTCGCCCGTGTCCCCTGAATTATCTCCCGAGCCCACGGCGAAGGTGCCGGACGAGAATATTAATTTCGGCTACAAAAAGGAGCTTGTCGCCATCGTAAACGGCACGGAAGTCGCTTTTCAGGCAGTAAAGTATTCCGCGCCTCTTGCGGAAGGTGCGATTGCGCCGGAATTTGAGTTTTTTTTCGATGCGGAAAAATATGATAGTACCGTCACGGATTATAAATACCGGTTCACGCCCGTCGCTGAGGATGCTTCGCCGCTCACCTTCATGGAAATCGGCTACGTGCCTGACGTTTCTCCCACGGAGCTCATGCCCTCGTTCATAGACAGCTATATCGACTTTATGGACGTTGAGTTCATGAATTATTCCAGCTTTGGTAAAAACGCTGTATCCTCGCAAAAAATAGTCGCCTCGAACTTTGATCAGTACGCTGAAGCATTCCTTGTCGAAGCCGGAAGCGGCACGGTTTATTCCGTTTTCAGCTCGACAGAGAAAAACGACGAAAATATAGCGTGGTTCACCGCAATGTGTGAAACAGTTTTAATTAAATAATGAATTAAGCCCTCCTGTGCAGGAAATACTATTCGTATTAATGCGGTATTTCTGCTGCGGGAGGGCTTTTACATGCAAAAAACGGTATCAAAATTCATTATCATAACGCTTTCGATTATCGTGGCGGGAACTGTTGCGATATTGGGTCTTGAGCTGCGAAAGCAGCATACCGAACGAGAGAGGCTTGAACGCCTTGTCGACTCCGCTTACGCGCGCTCCTTCAGTACGCTCAGCTCAAGCGTGTTTGAAATGAATTCTTCCCTGCAAAAAATGCTGTACTCCCAGTCCGGCGCGGCGCTCAGTTCGCTTTGTACGGATGTTTTTGCGGCTTCCTCCACGGCGCACAGCGCCCTGTCTGAGCTCCCCTTTTCCGATTCCGCGCTCGATAACACCTCCGCCTTTCTCGTGCGAACGGGTAATTACAGCTTTTCGATGCTGAAAACACTCAGCGGCGGCAAGCTCCTTTCAGACGAAGAACGTTCCACCCTTTCGGCGCTCAGTCAGGCTGCTGCGATATTATCGCAAAACCTGAACGATATGCAGAGTGCTGTCGAAAGCGGTGAAACAGCGCTCTCCGAGCTGAGCGCGGCAGATGCCAAACGTGGCGAAGCAAGCACTCTCGGAGCAGATATAACGCTCCTTGAAAACGAGTTCCCGGAGATTCCGACTCTTATTTACGACGGCCCGTTTTCGCAGCATATAAAGAGCGACGACCCGGCGCTGCTGCGCGGACGATACGAATTATCGGAGGATGAATGTAAAATTCGCGCCGCGAAATTCTGTGAAACAAACTCTCAGTCTTTAGTTCTCAGTTATGAAACATCGGGTGACATCCCCTGCTATTGTTTCACGGATGAACGCGGGTCGCTGAACGTGAGCGTAACTAAACGCGGCGGCGAGGTTCTTTCTTTCTTAAAAACGAAGGAGCACGGTGAAAATCGGCTCAGCCGCGATGAAGCAGTGGATAAGGCTAAGGATTTTCTTTCCTCGCGGCTCGGTCTCAGCCTTCGCGACAGTTATTGGACAGTATACGAAAACTCAATTCTTATAAACTTCGCGCCGGTTCAGGATGGTTATATTTGTTACCCGGACCTCATAAAAGTTTCCGTCGCGCTTGACGACGGCTCTGTAATCGCATACGATGCGGCGGGCTTCGTTTCCTGCCACGCAGAAAGGCGGCTGCTGGATACTATTTTCCCGGAAAATGACGCGGCGGCTAAGGTTTCAAAAGAGCTAAAAATACTCTCGCACGAACTCGCCATAATACCAAGCGCCGGGAAATATGAGCTTTTCTGCCACGAATTCAAATGCGAAAACGCCACGGGCGATCATTATATCGTCTATATAAACGCAGAGACCGGCGAGGAAGAAAAGATACTCATTCTACTCGAAAACGAAAACGGAATACTGACTATATAAACGAAAGGCAGAACGCCGGATCTTTCGGTGTTCTGCCTTATACTAATCATTCATTTTGCTCTTCGGGCGCGTCTTCGGCGGGTACCTCGGGCGGCGTTTCTTCCTGCTGAGGCGCTGCCGGAGCTATGCCAAGAATTTCGTCCCATTTTTCGCGCGTGATGAGTATCTGCCTCGGTTTAGAGCCCTCGAAGGGGCCGAGTATTCCGCGCTGCTCCATCTGGTCAACGAGCCTTGCCGCGCGGGAATAGCCGAGCTTCAGGCGCCTTTGCAGCATGGAAACGGAAGCCTGTTTCGTTTCGAGGATAACCTCGACGGCGCTGTTGAAGAGCTCGTCCACCTCGTCGTCCACTTCGGGAAGGGCGTCATCCGCATCCTTCTTCGAGCCTTTGCTATCCTTCGCAGCGTTCTTTTCGATTTCTTCAAGAATATTTTCAGAATAATGCGCAGTGCTGCGCTCTTTAACAAAATTCACTATCTTTTCGCGCTCATCATCTGTAACGAACGTACCCTGAACGCGCTGCGGCTTTCCGCTGCCAAGCGGGAAATAGAGCATATCGCCCTTGCCGACAAGTTTTTCTGCGCCTGTAGTATCGAGGATTATACGGGAGTTTATGGCGTCCTGAACCGCAAAAGCAATTCGAGACGGAATATTTGCCTTCATAAGGCCGGTTATAACATCGGCCGAAGGACGCTGCGTTGCTATAACAAGATGTATGCCCGAGGCGCGTCCCATCTGAGCAATACGGCAGATAGACTCCTCAACATCCTTCGCAGCAACGGTCATGAGGTCGGCAAGCTCGTCTATGAGGACGACTATCTGCGGCATCGTCTGTCCGCCTTCTGTTTTTATAATTACGGAGTTATAGGAAGCAAGATCACGTACCCCAAGATCGGAAAAAAGCTTATAACGCTTGAGCATCTCGACGACGGCCCATTGCAGCGCGCCTGCGGCCTTTTTCGGGTCGGTAACCACGGGGATGAGGAGATGCGGTATTTCGTTATAAATTCCGAGTTCCACCATCTTTGGGTCGACCATAATAAGGCGCACTTCCTCGGGCGACGCCTTATACAACAGGCTCAGAATGAGCGAGTTCATGCAAACGGACTTACCGGAACCGGTAGTTCCGGCAATGAGCAAATGCGGGAGCTTCGATATATCGCCGACGATGGGCTTGCCGGAAATATCCTTACCCACGGCAAAGCTCAGTTTCGATTTTTTCTCCGTAAACTCCGGCGATTCGATGATTTCACGCAGCGCGACGACGTTTACGACCTTGTTCGGCACTTCGATACCGACAATGGAAATTTTATTCGGGATTGGCGCTATTCTAACGCCCGTTGCCCCGAGCGAAAGCGCGATATCATCGGCAAGATTTGTGAGCTTGGCAAGCTTAACGCCCTGCTCGAGCTCGACCTCGTATCTCGTTACCGACGGGCCGCGCGTAACTCCGCAAAGGCTTGCGTTAATGCCGAAGCTTTGGATTGTCGCCTCAAGGCGGCGGGAATTCATTTCGACTTCGGTTTTGCCGTCCCCTGCCGCAGAAACAGCAGGAGGCGCCAAAAGATCGGTGGGCGGATAGATATATTCTTCCGTCGCGGTCTCGAGGCTGCCCTCGATTTCCTGAGCGACCTGCTCTGACGCGGCCTTCAGCTCCGCCTCCTCGCGCAGCTTTTCGGCGCGTTTTTCTTCAAGCTCCTCCTGAAGCGGCTTGAACTCGCCGGGATTGACAGCTGCGGAATCGACTGCGGCAGGCGCCTTTTCCGGCTCGGGTTTTATTGGTTCCTGCGCGGAAACGGGGACGCCGTGTTCGCTGATGATTTTATCCGGCGTGGGAACTGCGGGGGTTCTGTTGAAGAAAGATTTTTTCTCTTCCTTCCTGGGCGCGTTTTCTGCATCGGCGCTTATCGGCCCGTCTACCGGGAAATCTATAACACGCCCGGAACGAGCCTTGTTATCCTCGGCAGTCTTAGCGTGTTTAGGTTCCTCCGGTGCAAAATTATCCGCAGGCGGGGCAGCCTTACGCTTCTCCGGGCGAGGCTTTTCCGGTTCTGGGATATATTCATATTCCGCGCGTTCCCTGCCACGGAACCAGTCAACAATGGCGGGAATGGAAATATTGAAGGCCGCAATAAGCAGGAAAAGGAGCGCGACGATAAGGATTACGGAAGAAACGATGCTGCCGAAAAGCGTCTTGAACGAGAGCGCTATAATGCCGCCGATCACGCCGCCGCTGCAGGCGCTCCCCTCGGCAACGCCGCTTGAATACAAAGCCGGGATAAGTCCGCTTTCCCATTTAAACTCCGTCGTGCAGCTAAACAGATGAAGCATCGCGCCGATAACAACCGGGAGCATCATTGAGCAGAAAACTCTGAGTCTGACGGGACGTCCTCTGTGGAAAACGAGTATGTACGCCGCGAGCAGAAAAGCCGGAGGAAGGATGTAAAAGCCCTTTCCGACGAGCCCTCCGATAAACTTTCTAAAAACGTCAATCGCCCATCCGTCGGAGCTGAAATACCCCGCGAAAGTGAGTATGCAAAGGAAAATGCAGACGAGAGCGCCTATCTCGCGGCGCTTCGGCTGTTTTTTCCTCGCTTGGGCTGCACTTGCGCCCTTTGGAGCGCTCTTTTTCTTACCGCTTGTTTTTTTTGCGGGTGCTTTTTTATTTGCAGGCATTTATGGGCCACCTTTAAAATGTTTATAGATACTGCATTAATTATATCACTTCTGCATAGTTAAGGCAAATCTTTTTTCCCTCGCCGTTTATCTATCTCTCCGTGCAGGTATTCAAGCGCGTCGGACAGGCCGCCAAGCTGGTCAATAAGACCAATCTCAACGGCACGTTCGCCGTATATTACGCTTCCAACGTCGGTTGCAAGCTCTCCTGTCGCCATCATGAGCTTGATTAGGACCTCTTCCTTTATCTTGGAATTGGAGGTAATAAACGCGGTTATGCGCTCCTGAATCTTTTCAAAATAACTGTAAGTTTGCGGAACGCCGATAACGAGGCCGTTGAGCCGGACAGGGTGTATCGTCATCGCCGCCGACGGCGCTATAAACGAGCGCTTTGCCGAAACTGCCAGCGGCACGCCGATAGAGTGCCCGCCGCCCAAAACGAGCGAGGCCGTCGGCTTCGTCATGCCGGAAATAAGCTCGGCAAGGCCGAGACCCGCCTCCACGTCGCCGCCGACGGTATTGAGCAGAATAAGCAATGCGTCGATGTCTTCGCTTTCCTCGACCGCGGCGAGCATGGGCATAATGTGTTCATACTTCGTCGTTTTGTTGTTTGCGGGAAGTATCATGTGCCCCTCTATCTGACCGACTATTGTGAGACAGTGTATGCAGCCGCGCTCGGATTTGGCCGTTGATGAACCGAGGCGAATTATATCATCCCGGAGCTGGAACGTCGCCGGAGTATCTTCTGTAAATTCGCCGTTTTCATTATCCATTTCAATCACCGATAACATTCTCTCCGAAAGGCGCGATTCTTATACAGGAAAAATAAAAGGGCAAGACGGAAAACGCCTTGCCCCAATATAGAACTATTGATCTACTTAGCTTCAAACAGAGCCTTTACACCGAGATAGGTCATATACGCGTCCGCCTTGGAAACGACCTCGAAGGGTGCGTGCATGCTGAGCACGGGAACGCCCGCGTCGATAGTCTCGATATTGCGGCGCGCCGTATATTTTGCTACAGTTCCGCCGCCGCCCTGGTCTACCTTGCCGAGCTCGCCCATCTGCCAGACGACATCCGCGTCGGCAAAAAGCTTTCTCACGCGACCGACAACCTCCGCCGAGGCGTCGTTGGAGCCGGACTTGCCGCGGGAGCCAGTGTACTTAAGGATTCCGAGACCGTAATTGAGCTTAGCGTTGTTCATTTTGTCGGAAACATCCGCAAAATTCGGATCGAATGCGTTGCAAACGTCCGCCGAAAGGCAGAAGGAATTGGCAAAGCAGTCGTAAACCGAGCAGCCGTCAGTTTTGCAAAGCTCGGCCACGAAGCGGTCAAAGCTGCCGGAAAGCATACCCGTAACGCCCTCCGAGCCGATTTCTTCCTTGTCAACGAGCAGGCAAACTGCCGTTTTCTCGGGCTTTTTCGCGTCAAGAATCGCCCTGAGCTCAGCGTAGGCGCAAACGCGGTCGTCGTGGCCGTAGCCGCCGACAAGGCTTCTGTCGATACCTATGTCGCGCGCGTCGTAAGCCGGAACGGCCTCAAGCTCTGCGGAGAGGAAATCCTCTTCGATTATGCCGTATTTATCGTGAAGCAGCTTCAGGACAGCAAGCTTTATCTTATTGTCCTTCACTTCCTCGTCCTTAAACGGAATGCTGCCGATGAGGAGGTTGAGGCTTTCGCCGCTTACCGCCTCGGAAATGGTCTTCTTCGCCTGGTTAGCGTCAAGGTGAGGCAGAAGGTCGGTTATAACGAACTGCGGCTCGCCTGGATGGGCGCCAATATCCACTTCGACACTCGTGCCGTCTTTTTTCACGACGACGCCGTGTAGCTCAAGCGGAACGGTGACCCACTGGTATTTTTTGATGCCGCCGTAATAATGCGTCTTGAAAAGCGCCATGCCGCCGTCCTCATAAAGCGGGATCTGCTTGAGGTCGAGGCGCGGAGAGTCAACGTGCGCGGCGGCGAGGTTAATACCCTCGCTCATTGGGCGCTTACCGATAATCGCGAGCGTGAGCGCCTTGCCGCGGTTCACTTCGTAAACCTTCGCGCCCGCTTTATACTTCTTGCCGTATTCAAAGGGCTTGAAGCCTTTCGCTTCCGCGAGCTTTACAGCCTCCTTGACGGCGAGGCGCTCCGTTTTGGAGGCGCTGAGAAACTTTATATAATCCTCGGCATAGGCGAAGCATTTTGCCTTATCCGTGTCGCTCATAACTTCGTATGCGCTTTTCTGCTGGTAAAAAAGTTCGTCCTTAAGAGACATGTTTATCGCTCCCTTCAAAGAAATTTCTTCGCTGCGGCTTCGATTATTTCGAGCCCCTTCATAAGCTCATCCTTCTCAATTGTGAGCGCGGGCATTACCTTCACTACGCAGTCGTTCGGGCCTGCGCGCTCGATAATAAGGCCGTTAGCAAAGCATTCGTGCGCGACCTTTTCGGCGACGTCCTCCGTGTCGGAAACATGGCGGAAGTCTATGCCGTGGATCATGCCGAGGCCGCGGTGCTGAAGCTTGGAATTAAGCGGAAGGATTCGCGTTTCGATAAAATCGCTTATAATCTTCGCCTTTTCTTCAACGGCTTCTTCAAGACCGAACCGCTCTCTGTACTCAATAGCCGCCTTGCCGCCGATGAACGCGAGCTGGTTGCCGCGGAAGGTGCCGTTATGTTCGCCGGGGTTGAATACGTCAAGCTCCGGCTTCATGAGAAGCAGCGACATCGGGATTCCATAGCCGCTGATGGACTTGGAAAGCACCACCATATCTGGAATTATGCCCGCACGCTCAAAGGAGAAGAACTTCCCCGTTCTGCCGCAGCCGACCTGAATATCGTCGATTATGAGCAAAACGCCCTGACGGGTACACATTTCGCGTATCTGCCTCAGCCATTCTTCAGACGCGACGACGACGCCGCCCTCCGCCTGAACGGTTTCGAGGATTATCGCGGCGGGCTTATCAACGCCGGAGTATTCGTCGGTAATTATGTTCTCGATGTATGCGATACTGTCGCCGGGGAAAGAATTCGGGTGCGGAACGAAGGTCACGTTGCCAAGCGTCTGACCCGCGCCGCGGCGGACGGTTTTTCCGCTCGTGACGGCAAGACTGCCGAGCGTCATGCCGTGGAAAGAGCCGGTAAGCGCGAAAATCCCGGGTCTGCCGGTATATTTCCTTGCAAGCTTGAGAGCTGCCTCGACGCCGTTAGTTCCCGTCGGCGCGCAGGACATGATTTTATAATCGAGTCCTCTCGGTTTGAGTATCTTATCCTCGAAGCACTCGAAAAACTCACACTTAGCTTCGGTAAACATATCCAGAGCGTGGCTTATTCCGTCGCTTTCCAGATAATTTATTAAGCGGCGCTTTATGAAATCATTGTTGTGGCCATAATTGAGTGCGCCGGCCCCATCGAAGAAATCTATATATTCTTTTCCGTTTTCGTCGTACATTTTGGACATCTTCGCACGCGTGAAAACGACGGGAAAGCTCCTGCTGTACGACCTTACGTTTGATTCGATGCGTTCGCAAATATTCATCGAATTCGCCTCCAATAGTTCCGGCTCCTTATGGCCGGAGGGTTTTTATGTAATGCTCTAACTAATTATTATAGTCTTTTTAAGCTGATTTAGCAATAATAAAATGCCGCTTAGCCGGGCAGAAGCTCGGAAAAAAGCACAATACATTTTTCTTTGAACGCTTCCTCTTCCCCGCCGTTATCAAGGGTATAGTCGCAGCGGCTCCTGAACCAATCGTCGCTTTTCTGCGCGTTAATTCTTGCAGAAGCATATTCACGGCTTATGCCCTCGCGCGCCATAATGCGTTCTATCCGCGTTTCCTTTGGGGCGCAAACGGCGACGGTATAGTCGCACAAATCGGCAAGCCCGCTTTCAAAAAGTGCTATTGCATCTATCGCAGCGCCGAAGCCGCAGCTCGTCGCCTCTTCTTTAAGGAGCGCTTTAACCTCGGCAACGACATATTTATGCGTGATTTTATTTAGCTCAAGAAGCTTATTCTCGTCGCCGAAAACGGCATTGCCGAGCTTTTTTCTGTCCACCTCATCGCCGGATATGATGTCTCCAAAGCGTTCGGTAAGCTCGGCGCGCATACTTTTGTTATCGCGCAATAGCTCATGATAAACCTCATCGCAATCGATGACCTTCGCTCCAATGCCGCGCAGGACTTCGAGTGCCGTTGTTTTACCCGATCCGGTACCGCCGGTAATACCAATAACAACCATTTGTCAGACCTCGATTATCGTATTGCCCGCAGCCTTGCTGAGTCTGTTGAATACCGCAAGGCCGACGCCCTCGCTTTCGGGCGCACGGGCATAGATCAATTTGATATCTTTCCTGTCAAGCTCCCGCAGGCGGGCAAACAAATACCTTGCCTGCGACGCGGAATCTCCATTTTTGCCGTACGACAGGCAAACATCCGCGCGGAACGCTCCTTCCTCGCCGTCAAAGCAAAGCACCGCAGTTCCCTTTTCGTAGTGAGCGGAAACATAATTCGAAACGGCGTCAAGACTTCCTTTGAGAATTATAACCTCCGCCTCCGGCGAATAATGCGTGTATTTCATTCCGGGAGCCTTCGGCTTCTCCCCGGCCCCGAGCTTGCGAAAAACCGCCGGGTCAACGTCGACCTCGCCCAGCGCTGATCGAAGCTGCTCAAGACTTATCCCGCCGGGACGAAGGAGCCTCGGCGGAGAAACCGACAGGTCGATTATAGTCGATTCAAGGCCGACCCGGCATTCTCCCCCATCGAGCACGGCCTCGATTTTTCCGGATATATCGTGCATAACGTGCGCAGCCGTGGTGGGGCTCGGCTTGCCGGAAATATTAGCGCTGGGTGCGGCTATCGGAACTCCGGACAGTTCTATCAGCCGCATCGTTGCAGGGTGATCCGGGCAGCGGACAGCGACGGTATCCATCCCCGCCGTGACGCGGGGCGGGATAAGCTCGTTTTTAGGCAGTACCATCGTAAGCGGCCCCGGCCAGAACATTTCCGCGAGGCGAAACGCCGTATCGGGGACGTTTCGGCACCATTTATTCAGCGCTTCCGCGCTCTCAACGTGGATAATGAGCGGGTTATCCTGCGGCCTGCCCTTCACCTCGAAAATACGCTTTACCGCGTCCTCATTGAGCGCAGAGGCGCCGAGGCCGTAAACCGTTTCCGTGGGTATGGCGACAAGGCCGCCGCGTTTTATGATTTCTGCTGCTTTGAGGATATTTTCCTCGCGCTGCCGGGTGTTTTCCGTTGCAAGAAGAAGCGTTTCCAACTTAGTTTTCCTCGCTTGTTCTGAGTTTTTCGGCTTGGTCGGCTGTTATGAGCGCGTCGATAAGCTCGTTAAGGTCGCCGTTCATGACGGAGTCAATTTTGTAGAGGGTGAGGCCGATGCGGTGGTCGGTAACGCGGCCCTGCGGGAAGTTATAGGTTCTGATGCGCTCGTTCCTCATGCCCATGCCGACCTGGCTTTTTCTTTCGGCGGCAATCTCGGCGTTCTGCTTTTCGCACTCCATGTCGTAAAGCTTTGCGCGCAGTATTTTCATGGCGCGGTCTTTGTTTTTGTACTGGCTGCGCTCGTCCTGACATTCTACGACAAGGCCGGTCGGTATATGCGTTATACGAATAGCGCTCTCGGTTTTGTTAACGTGCTGACCGCCCGCGCCGGAGGAACGGTAGGTGTCTATTTGCAAATCGTTGGGGTTGATTTGCAGCTCCACTTCGTCGACCTCTGGAAGAACAGCGACCGTCACCGTGGAGGTATGAATCCTGCCGCCCGCCTCCGTATCGGGAACGCGCTGGACGCGGTGCACGCCGCTTTCAAATTTAAGGCGCGAATAGGCGCCCTCTCCCTCAATGATGAAGCTGACTTCCTTTACGCCGCCGAGCTCCGTTTCGTTAATATCGGTTATCTCGAGCTTCCAGCCGCAGCGCTCGGCATACATTGTATACATACGCAGGAGCGACCCGGCGAAAAGCGCCGCCTCGTCGCCGCCTACGCCCGCGCGAATTTCGACGATAACGTTTTTATCGTCGTTCGGATCCTTCGGAATAAGGAGCAGACGGAGCTTGTTTTTAAGCTCGTCAATAGAAGCCGTCGCGCTTTCGTATTCCTCCTGCGCCAGAGCCTTCAGCTCCTTATCCGTCGACGAGGAAATCAGTTCTAGCGCTTCCTTGGCCGTGTTTTCCGCGCGGACATACTCGCGGTAAGTCTCCACGAGCGGTGCAAGCTCCTTTTGCTCGCGCGCGGCGCGGCTCATCGCGGTTGGGTCGTTATATAACTCAGGGCTGAGCATACGCGCTTCAAGTTCCTCGTATTTTTCCTCGATAAGTTTAAGTTTTTCAAGCATATTTCAGGCTCCGCAAAAGAGATTTTTTGGCTTATTCGCTGACTTCGGCCCACTGGTCATAAAGCTCGTTCAGCTTAGCTTCGAGCTCTGTTTTCTGCTCGAAAAGCTCGTTCAGCTTCTGGTAATCTGATGAAAATTCCTCAATGTCGGCGTCGAGCTTCGCCTTTTCCGCTTCGAGCGAATTGATTTCCTTTTCAAGCAGAGCAGCCTTTTTCTCGGCGCTCTGAGGCTTCGTTTTTTTCTCCGCTTTGGGTTTAGCCTCTTTTTTGACTTGCTCGGTCTTCGCAGTTCTTGCCTTAAACTCACGGAATTTCTCAAAACCGCCCTTAAAATCGGTGATTTCGCCGTTTTCAAGCTCCCAGATTCGTTCGGCAAAACGGCTTATAAAATATCTGTCGTGCGAAACGAAAAGCAGCGCGCCCGTATAATCTTCAAGCGCTTCTTCGATCCATTCGCGCGAGGCAATGTCAAGATGGTTCGTCGGCTCGTCGAGGATGAGAAAATTTACGTCCTCACGCATGAGAATACAAAGACGAAGGCGGCTTAGCTCGCCGCCTGAAAGCGCCGAGATGGGCTTGAAAACATCCTCGCCGGAGAATTTAAACGCGCCGAGGCGGTTGCGAGCCGTCTGCGTGCTGCAATTAGTTTCGTATATCACCGTATCGAGGACGCTGCGCTCCATGTGGTCGAAATGAATCTGCTGCTCAAGGCAGGCCATCTTTACTGCGGGGCCGAGCTTTATCATGCCCCTGTCGGGCTTCTCGCTGCCCAAAAGCATGTGGATAAAGGTGGACTTGCCCGCGCCGTTATCACCGAGAAGAGCTATACGTTCCCCTCCGCCGACGTTAAGGTCTGCCCCACTCAGAATGAGCTTTCCGGGGAAGCTCTTTTGCAGGCCCTTAATAACAAAAAGCTCGTCGCTCGTAAACTCACGCTCGGTAAAACGCGCAAACATGCGCTTTTCTGCCGTGGGCCTGTCCGTTTGCCGCAGACGCTCTATGCGCGACTGAATGGCGAAGGATTTCTGCATGAGCTTTTTGTTGCCCGTGCCCCATTGATGCAGGCGGTCAGCCGCGTCCTCAAGGCGCTTGATCTCCTTCTGCTCTTTTTCGTATTTTTTCATCTGCTCTTCAAAGCGAGCCTGTTTTTCAATGGCAAAAAAGCTGTAATTGCCGTTATAAAACTCCGCCTTGCCGTCGACTATTTCTATAACGCGGTCAACGACCTTGTCGAGAAAATAGCGGTCGTGCGAAACGGTGAGGACGGTTCCCTTGAAATGCGCCAAATAATCTTCAAGCCATTCCGTCGCGTGCAGGTCAAGGTGGTTCGTCGGCTCGTCGAGCAGCAGGATGTCGGTTTTTTCGAGTATCAGACGCGCAAGATTCACGCGCGTCTTTTCGCCGCCGCTGAGCTGGGAAAACAGGCGCTCACGCATCTCACGCGGGATATAAAGGCCGTTAGCGACCTTATCGCGCTCAAAGTCGATATCGTAGCCGCCCAAACGCTCAAAGTCTGCCATGAGCCGGTCATACTCCGAAGCGCTGTATTCGCCGCTCTCGGACATGATTCGCTCTATGGCCTCCATCTTTTTACGGATGGCGTAAATATGGCTGTGCGCGGTTTTTAAAACGTCCTCCGTCGTGTATTCCGGCGGGAAGACGGGTATCTGCGAAATGAGCCCCGCGCGTTTGCCGGACGGCAGAACGACCTCGCCCTCGTCGGAGCTCAGCTCGCCGATGATGATTTTAAACAGCGTTGACTTGCCCGCCCCGTTTTTTCCGAGCAGACCGACACGCTCCCCTTCGTAAATCTCGAAGGAAATGCCGTCCAATATATTTTTGTCTTCCTCAAAGGCTTTGACAATGTTTTTAACGGTAATGTCGATCATTATATTCTCCCGGGTATGAGCTTAGCATCAAATATTAAGGCGGCAAAAGCCGCCTTATATGAATAAACTCTATTTTGTGCCGAAAATCCTGTCGCCCGCGTCGCCGAGACCGGGGACGATGTAACCGTGGTCGTTAAGCTTCTCGTCGAGCGCTGCTACGAAGATATCGACGTCGGGATGCTCGGACTGAACCTTCTTAACGCCCTCCGGCGCGCCGATAATGTTCATGAGACGGATAGTGCGGCAGCCGCGCTGCTTAATAAAGCTTATTGCCGCGGCGGCGCTTCCGCCTGTAGCAAGCATGGGGTCGAGAACGAAAACATCTCTCTCCTGAATGTCGTTCGGGAGCTTGCAGTAATATTCCACCGGCTCAAGGGTCTTCGGGTCGCGGTAAAGGCCGATATGTCCGACCTTCGCGTTCGGAATGAGCTGGAGGACGCCGTCAACCATACCGAGACCTGCGCGGAGAATCGGAACTATTGCAAGCTTCTTGCCCGCGAGACGCTTTACCTTTGCCCTTGCGACGGGGGTATCGATTTCAACTTCCTCAAGAGGAAGATTTCTCGTCGCCTCAAAGCACATAAGGCTGGCTATCTCGGAGACTATCTCGCGAAACTCCTTAACGCTTGTATTTTTATCTCTGAGAATGGAAAGCTTATGCTGAATAAGAGGATGCTCCATTACATGTAATTCACTCACGGGTAATATCTCCTTTGTATATATGAATAATAACAGTTAATGACCAAGCTTTTCGTCTCGTTCTCTCTCCGCCTGTGATTTGCGGAGATACACCGGCTCAAGCCCGCCCCATTCTGACGGGTCAGCGGCAAGAGCGGCGTAAGCGACGCCTACGGCAGACTGAAACCTCATGTCCTCCGGAGCAAGCGCAGCACTGACTCCAAGCTTATCTAAAGTATTATAGCATAATTCCGCTCCGTCTCCAACTATAAAAACGCTTTTTTTCAGATTTTTCAGTTCTTCCGCAAGTTCTTCGACGGAAATTGCCCTGTCAGGCGTGATTCTGGCAGGGATACGGTTCGTAATTTCAAACAGCGCGTTGTAAATCTGCCCGCGTCTTGCGTCCATAGCGGGGCAAATAACGCAGCCCTCCATAGCGCGGCAGCTCCACGCCATAGCCTCCAGCGTCGAGACGCCGACGCCGGGGATTTCCGCGCCCCACATAAGGCCCTTCGCCGCAGCGACGCCTATTCTTATTCCTGTGAACGAGCCCGGCCCGGCGGCGACGGCGATAAGGCTCATATCCTTAACCGTAAAACCGCAGTCTTTTAGAAGCCCTTCCGCCATTGGAAGCAGCGTAACGCTGTGCGTAAGCCCGTTATTGCGAAACGACGACGCAATAAGCTTCCCGTCCTCAACAAGAGCGCAGGACGCGGCCTTCGCGGAGGATTCGATTGCAAGAACTCTGAACGGCTGGTTCATTTTTTCACCTCTATGGAAATGGTTCTTTCTGTTTCGCCTGTTTTGGTGAAAACGATATAATACGTTCCCGGCTCAAAAACGTCCTTGACACGCTCGCTCCACTCCACGGCGCAAACGCCGCCGCGTTCGAGATAATCCTCCCAGCCTATGTCGAAAAGCTCGTCGGAGGAGCCGAGACGGTACATATCAAAATGAAAAAGCGGGATTCTGCCCGGATATTCGTTTACGATGTTGAAGCTCGGACTGGATACGGGCATATCTATGCCAAGTCCGCGCGCCATTCCTCTGATAAACGCGGTCTTGCCGGAGCCGAGCTCACCGAAAAAAGCACAGACAGAGCCGGACACAAGCGTTGCGGCAAAGTCTTTGCCGATAGCCTCGGTATTCTTTTCGCTACTTGAAGTATACAGCATTTGCCCGCTCCTTTCCACAGTTCATATTATTTTATCATTATGCACCCTACAAGTAAACAAAAAAATTGAAAACTCCCAATTATAATGTTATAATCATATAAAGGGGCAATTTGCCGCCCTCAAGCCGCGCCAAAATCAATCTTCCGGCGCAGTATATTTTAGTCCGAGGTATTGTCATGAAGGCAAATATAAAGCTTTTTTTCAGCGGAATTAAAGATTTTTTCAAGACGGCGGACATTCTCCTGCTTGTGCTCAGCATTGCCGCTTCGAGCATTGGTCTTGTGCTTATTTACAGCGCCACAAGGAGTTATAATACTAACAGCTACATGGCGGTTCAGATTTCGGCAATGGTTATCGGCATAATCTTCTTCGTTGTCTTCTCCATAGTCGACATTGATATAATATCACAAAAATGGCCGTTTTTGATTTTATTCAATTTTGTTCTCATTATCATGCTTCTTCTATGGGGCGTCGAGGGCGGTACCGGTAACAAAAGCTGGCTGCGTTTCGGCTCCATCGGTATTCAGCCCTCAGAAATAATCAAAATCACCTTTATAGTCGTTCTTGGAAAGCAAATGAGTTACCTAAATGATTCGCGCCGTGGTATCAGTTCTCCGATTTCAATAATACAGCTTCTGGTTCATCTTATCGTTATGTTCGGCTGCATTATCCTCACCTCGTCAGACCTCGGTTCTGCGCTCGTTTTCATCGTAATATTTATCGTCATGTGCTTTTCGAGCGGCATAAAGCTCATTTGGTTTTTCCTCGCGGCTCTTGCCGGTGCGCTCGTTGCGCCTTACGTCTGGAATAATCTTCTTCAGCAGTATCAGCGAGACAGAATAATGGCTCCCTACTTTCCGGAGACAGTCGACCCCGACGGTCTCGGCATAACCTGGCACGCTAACCAAAGCAAAATCGCTCTCGCGTCCGGCGGCTTCACAGGACAGGGTTATATGAATGGCCCGCAATCGCAGACGGAAGCGCTTCCTTTTAAGCATACCGACTTTATTTTCTCCGTAGCCGGCGAAGAATTCGGCATGATAGGCTGTATTGTTATAACGGCTCTGCTTCTCGTAATAATCATCCGCTGCCTATACGTCGGCTTCCATTCGCACAATTATATGAACACCGTTATCTGCTGCGGCATCGCCGCGATGATAGCTTTCCAGACCTTTGAAAACATAGGCATGTGCCTTGGACTAACCCCCGTCGTCGGCCTTACGCTTCCGTTTATCAGCTACGGCGGTTCATCTATCGTCTCGTGTTTTGCCGCGATGGGCATTGTATCCGGGATACGAATAAGACCTAACCCCATGCTCAGGAGAAGATACTGACACCTTATAATATTATTATAGCCGCGGCTTCTGCTGCGGCTTTTTTATGTTCATATTTAAAAAATACACAAAAAACATCGCGGGTCTATTGACCCGCGACGTTATATGGAGCGGACGACGAGGCTCGAACTCGCTACCTCCACCTTGGCAAGGTGGCGCTCTACCGGATGAGCTACGTCCGCAAAACCATATTAAATTGGAGCGGACGACGAGGCTCGAACTCGCTACCTCCACCTTGGCAAGGTGGCGCTCTACCGGATGAGCTACGTCCGCAAATATGGTGCCTCCGGTCGGAATCGAACCAACGACACGGGGATTTTCAGTCCCCTGCTCTACCAACTGAGCTACAGAGGCAAATGGCGACCAAGAAGGGGCTCGAACCCTCGACCTCCAGCGTGACAGGCTGGCGTTCTAACCAACTGAACTACTTGGCCAAAGACTGATGCAAAGTGGTGGGAACAACAGGGCTCGAACCTGTGACCCCTTGCTTGTAAGGCAAGTGCTCTCCCAGCTGAGCTATGCTCCCATGCTTTTATCTGCCGCAACAGCGATATTGACTATACATCATTAAGTGAAAAAAGTCAATAGTTTTTGAAGAAAAAAATCAAAAATAATTTTCTGTACTAAGGTTTCATTATGATTTGTAAGTGCCATTTTGTCACGTAGCGTTTTATATCTTATTTTTTAGCCACTTGGAAATATATGTATTCCAAGATACTGCAACTGGAATTGCAACGCTCGACAATATCTGTTTTACCGTAAGTCTTTATATTTTGTTATAACTGCTATGATAATGTGGTAATTTTGTGGTAAATAAAAAAGGCTGCCTTTTTTACCACGTTTACCACGGTAGCCAGACAGCAGATATCTTTTACTATGGCTGTGATACCTTAGGCATAATACGGATATTTCCTTCAACCACTTTACTGGATTCGTCTACTATTCTATTCTCCGAGATGCGATGCACGTAGCGATCAAACGTCATGGTGATGCTGGCGTGTCCTGCCTGTTCTTGTAGCACCTTTATGTCGATTCCTGCCTCGCAGAGAGAATAACAATAGGTGTGCCGAAAAATATGAGGATGAAGATGAGGTATAGTGGGTTTGTTATTTGCCTTTGCCCATTGCGCGTAAGAACGTTCAACGAGCGATAACCTGTATGCAAAATTTGATTGATTCCACTCTCGAACATCTTTGTACGGAAACACCAGATAGTCACCATCCGCCAATCCTTCCACGGATATGTGTATATTCTCGCGATCCTGTCTTTCTTTCTCGTACTTGAGCAGCTTCGACAGATCATCCATCAAATAAATACTCCGATTTCCCGCTTTTGTTTTAGTGCCTTTAATCGCTTTTCGGTAATTGTTACGCTGTTGCCGTATTTTGATGACCTTTTCGTCAAAAAGTATACAACTCCACGAAATTCCGAACACCTCACTGGCTCTGCATCCTGTGGCTATAAAAAACTTCAGCAGGAGATGTATATCCCTCTGCACTTTCGGACTGGGCTCACCGAGGAACTCAACGAATGCCTCGAATTGCGGTTTTGTTAAGCGGTCCTCTTCCGGCGTGTTGTGTTTGGTCTTTTTTACTACTTTGTATTTTTTAATATCATCGAATGCATCCAAAGCAATATTGTGGTCTACT
>JAEEGK010002421.1_pt1 | contig 46763 bp, 43 predicted proteins | sample 8958771 | NCBI WGS metagenome assembly JAEEGK01 (sample SAMN16246547, study PRJNA631951) | gut metagenome | biome: gut microbiome; feature: rumen; material: SC-attached | host: Bos | place: Iran: Karaj | collected 2018-10 | reverse complement strand
TGGAAACGGATGATGTCATCCCCTCAGGAGCCGACTTTGCAGTGCACATCACCGGAGACAGCATGATGCCCATGTTCAAGGACAGGCAGATCATCTTTGTCCACAGCCAGAACACGCTGGAAGACGGCGAGATCGGCATATTCTCCCTGGACGGAAACGCTTATTGCAAAAAGCTTATGAGAAATAAAAAAGGAACCGCGCTGATATCCCTCAATAAGAAATACCGTCCGATTCCTGTGACCGAGAACAGCACCTGCGCTATTCTCGGAAAAGTACTTGTGTAGGTTTTGATCTAAAATAAAGAAAGGAGCTTCCCGTGGTCGATTCATATCTTTGGCTCAATACACCCATACAGATGATCTCCTGCACGGACACCGACGGGAAGATCACTCCTCTCCGCTTCCGTTTCCGTGACCGTGACGAATCCATCGTCACCGTAACCATCGACCGGATCATCTCCACCGATCAGACTAACAACAAGATCGGCCCCACCTTTGAATGCGCCGCCACCGTCTGGGGCGCAGAGAAAAGGTTCAATCTCCACTACAGCCTGTATTCAGGGAAGTGGGTGATGAAAAGGATTGGGATTTAAAATAGTTCTTCTGATTCTTTGACTAATTCTCACCTGCTACTATCTTCCTATTCCCATGTTTTCCACACTTCAGGCCTGTACCCGATGGTAGACTGCTTCCCGTTACGCACCACCGGTGTCTTTATCACCTGCGGATTCTCCAGGATCTTCTGCAGCTTGTCTTCCTCCGACAGATACTTTATCAAAGCAAGAGTGTCCTTGTCGCGGCATTCCGGATCCAGCATATTTTCAATGCCACCGTTGGCTGAAACCACGCTCGTAAACTCGCCCTTGCTCATACCTTTTTCTTTCATATCAATGAACTGAACCTTAACGCCACGTTCCTTGAAGAACCGCTCCGCTTTCTTCGTATCATTGCATTTTTTTGTTCCGAAAATCTGGATGTTCATGGGGCTCCTTAAGTACAATATAACTTACTATATGTGACACACTAATAGACTCTCTTCAAAACGCCTTCTAATACCCCTTTAATTTCCGCGTCGGTATATCCTAATTGTCGTAAAACAATTGCGTAATTAATATGTTCAAGCAATCGAACCGCCTTAATTGTCTGCTCACTTGGAACATACTTTCGTTTTGAATGCGCCAGTTCGTTACGCCATTGATTAGCTTCATTTGCAAGAATTGGTATTTCTTCTTTTTTAAACCATTCTGGCTCAAAGCAATTAGATAATGGATCCCAATTATCATATCCGTTCAATACTTTGATAATCTTATCCTTTAATGCAGGTTCAGAAACCACACACTTAACTAAATGTGACACAATCGATTTAAAAGATCCCGTACTCTTTTCTTTAAGTTCTCTAAGCAGTGCTAGCATAAGACTGTGAGAATCGTTTTCTTTAACCATATTAGGAAGATACTCTCTCACATAAAATTCAAATGCTGATGATATTCCTAGGCTTTGCTGTAAATCAATAAGATTTCGTCTTTTAACAGAGGCGTGAATACTCGTTATTGAGATTCCCTCCTTTTTCCCCATAACATCATCTGATACAATTGTAAAAAGTTTATCTATATGTTCTATAAAACCAGCAGCATCCCATGTTTTCTGAATTATATTTTCTTCTTCTGGTTCTTCTCTATAATAATCAAAGTAAAAGAATTCGCATTGAAAGGGGAAGTTAGTACTAATGATCTCTCCATTATAAGGTCTCTTTTGCAAGTATGATCCTATAAGCTTCATCGATGTACAAGTTGTATTTCTTCTATTGCAAACAAATGCAAAAACACAGTCAACAATATTATATAAACGTTCTAAAAACACTAGATCATCTGTATCAGGAAATGAAATTCGAAGTTCAGTTACAGCTTTCATGTAAGAATTGGTATACCCAGTTTTGCCACATGTTGAAAGAACAAACTCTGCATCACATTTAATATCAGCAATATTAAACGCAAACGACTTAACAACTTTTTTTTGTCTTAAAAACCGTACTGCATTATCATTTTTATCGTGCTCAACAACTGCAATTGAAGGGCAAAAATACTGCAATTCGTCGAAATCAAAAATTGCCTTAGAATACTTTGCCCCTTCTTCAAAACCTTTTATAATAAAACCTAATCTCCGAGAGTAATTTCCTTGAAATCTGTTAAAATCAGAGAAAATAAAAGGAATTTCAAAATGTAACAGGTACTTTGTATTATCAAAGCCCTCTCCCAACACGTCTTTTGTACCATTCAGCTCGTTTAAATCATCAAATGCGTGAATAGTACATTTTCCCTCTTTAAGATCATATGCATATCTAACCGTTTTTTTCTTTTTTTCATCATCTGTCTTATTAATGCTTATATATCCAGAATGATCAATGCAACTGTTCATTTTGTCACCTTTAATAATCCCTTATTCATTCACACAAAGTTCTGATAAAAACGTCGTTTCACATATTTCTATACTCTGCATACTATTACTTCATAATTGCTATGATATGGATTATTCCTCACTTTTTTCTTTTATTGTTTCATACAAGTCAAAATATTGCTTATTATATCTACGTGCTTCTGTTAATAAATCGGAATAGGACTTCACATATATGCCACTACTCTCAGCACTTTTAACCATTTTTAAGGTTTTTGCATCCGTAGGCATTGTATCAGAGATTAAATAACCTTCAATCTCTTTAATGTTCCCTGGATTATGTTCTTCCAAAAAAGCAACATAATCATAAATCTGGGAGAGTTGTTTTTCTGTTATTCTTACGGAAGGTCTCTTTAATTCAATAACATGAACCAACCCATTATTGTCAGAGCATAAAAAATCTAATCTTCTATCATGAACAGGCAAGGCTTCATCTGGAAAATGCTCCTTTAATAAGGTCGAATATCGAACTTCCCTATCAAAACTTGCCATTTTAGCATCAAGAATCCATGGGAATTTCTCCAGAAATTTTTGAATCACCTTTGTTTCCGATTCATCATTTTTAACAAATTTCTCGAATTGGTTAATTGTTTCAATTCTCCCCAATGATATTTTAGCGTACTCCTTAGCCTCAATTATTTCCCAGTCTGTCAGTAGTTTTATTGCCGTTTCATCATCAAGCTTATCCATATCCTCTAATTCAGCAGTAAAATCCTGAAAGCTCTTAAAACCATACATATCTTTTATATTTTCTATGAATTCCTCCGCTTGTGTTTCCTCTATGCTGTTATTATCAATAACAGCATTAACAAGCTTTGTAGCCAATGGTTTTTCAGCTGGTGACAATGAATCTAGCCACCTATCAACATCAATATTCTTTTCCTTCAAATCTTTTAGTTTCTGTTCTTTCCGCTGCTTTCTCCACTTTGTTTGCGACGCGGCGACGACTTCTTCTAATAGTTCCTTGAGTCTATCCAACTCCTCATTATCATAGTTATCCCAAGCCAGCGATTTTCTATCTGTAGAGCAATTATCAATATGTATATCAGCATCTACAAAATCAACGTCAAAGCTTCCTGACATATATTGAAAAAAATTATCATTCCCACGTTTATCAAATGCTTTATTCTCTTGTACAAGTTTATTTCTTGAAAATAACACTATCCCTTGCTGGGATTTTTTTAATGGAGTTTTAGCAGTATAAATGGTACCCACAACGCCTTTATCAACACCAAATTTAAACAAATCTTCATCTATGTCACCATATGCGTCAGGAAACTCCCATTTAAACTGAAAACTATCTTCTGCAACGGAGCAGTCATCTATTACTTTTGAATCTCCTATATGCACAACAAAGTCCTTTGAAAAAATCTTGAATCTTGTTTTTAATCCAGATTCAATATTGTCAATATCAAAGTCTGTTTTTCTATTTATTGCGTCTATGGTTATACGCGTTCCGTTGGGCTCTGTCGTTTTTTCATCAACACAAAGCATTTCAGGCTCATATTCACCATTCTCTCCATTATGAATATCATTGTAATCCATAACAAAACTATTCTTTAAGCCATTCTTTATAGATGTAATTGTAATTTTACGTCCTATTCCAAACATAGAAAGCTTTCCCAGGCCTTTTTTTCCGAGTATAGGTCTCCCTTCTGCTGAAACATCACACTTTAAATCCTCTCTTCTATTTCTTCCGATTCGCAAAAATTTCTCGTTCAATTCATCAAATGACATTCCTTCACCGTCATCTAATACTGAAATCTGCTTATTACTTCCATTTGTTAAAGTAATAAAAACATTGTGTGCATCTGCATCCCAAGCATTAGAAACCAACTCAGCCAGCATAGGTGTAATCATCGTATAAAGTTTAACTCCCAAATGATCAATGGTATTTATGTCGTATGTAAATTTCAGCTTCTTTTCCATTATTTATTAGATTCTCCTCTTTTTTCTTCTCGCTTCGACTTGCTTATACCCTTACACTTCTTCAATAACATTATTAAACAGTAGCATTGTCAAAACATCCTCTATCTGCTTTGCAATATCTTGAGAAACGATATGAACTCCCATCTCGATATTACCTTCTTGTCCGTGGTATGAAAGGTTCGCGGACGTAATCAAGTTATCTTTTTTATCAACAGAAATAACCTTAGCATGCAGAGCTGCCATCACATCCTCTTGTTTCGGGTAGTTATAGATTTTCAGGAATTTTCCCTTATATCTGCATAGCTTTTCAAAGCCCTCTTGGTATTCTATGTGGTTCACATAGAACTTAACAAAGACTCCTTCTTGGCTCTTCTGTATAATGCAATCAATAAGATCTGAAAAATAACCAGAAAGAGAGTAGCCAGTAATCACAATGCTGCTTTTGGCACCTTCAAGCATTGCTTTAACCACTGTTTTTGTCGCCTTAGTTTTCAGAGCAAATGATGGCGGCGCGGTAACAACAACTTCGGCGTCGGTGTGTTTGTTATTCATTGATGCAGATACAAGTGCATGTATTTCCTTAGCCTCTTTTTCTGTTAAAGATGGATATCTCCTAATTATATCTTTGACCGCATCATCAGAACCTGCTAAAACATCGGCGTTGATTTGATCAAGCAGAATATCTAAACTTACGCTTCCAGCTGACATAATTCTTCCACCAATTCTTTGAAATAAGATTGTTGCTCTCTACCTGCTATAGGAACAACAAGTCCTCTATCAAGCATTCTGTTTCCGTTTTCACATGCCGTCTCCGAAATCATGCAGCAAGAGTGACACGCTGCACCGTTTGCATTATTACCAGCAGGGACATTATTTAAGCATTCGGGATCGTTCGTGCACAGCAAAGCCTCTTGAAAAGCGTCCTTCATTAAAACATTCAATTTGCTTACCGTTCCAAGTTCAACCAATCCGCCCAAAGAGCCCTCTTTATCTGTGCTTCCGGTATACAATAAAATACCGGACATTTTGTCACTAAAATATATTCTCTCCCTTATCGCCGAAGAGGAATATCCGGACGACATTGACATTTGTTTAATCAGCAAATGTGCATACGTATGCATAAGAACATATCGCGCATCCCTCAGCACATTCACAGTCCAACCCTTTTCATTGCAGAATTCTTGGTAACATTCAGCGTACTTGTCCGAAAGTGTTGCCATGCTCTTCTCTGATAACCATTTGTCTATAGTTTGACGGTTAAATTCTATGAATATACCTTCCCCATTTACTTCAGCTGCAGGAAGCCATTTTTCGGTCTTTCCCTTGTTAAGATATACTATATTAGGCTGATTATCTGCATCCGGATCCGGCGCGTCAACTCGCGTAAAGCCTAGCAGTACCTTTACTTCTCTTAAACGTGTGATTCTAATAATCCTTTTGAAATATGTCTGTAAATACTCCGGAATTGAATCTTCCTCTGCTTTGAAATGTTTCTTGTTAGAAGCATATGCAGGGTCTGCATGATGTGTAATCGCATCATATTCCATCTGCTTAATCTCAGTGAACTCAGTTATATTGCTCATTCTTCTTTCAAGAGCCGCATCAAATTCTTCCCGAGAATAAGATTCCGCAAAATACTTCTGGTATACTTTAGTTACACCCTCATCTCCCCAGTCTTCTTTATAGTTTTCAATGAGACGAAGGTGCTCATCAATCAGGTTGTATAGTGGATTAATCCAAGGCGGAATTGAAATTGCACTCCTACTCACAGCAAAGTATACGTTAGACGCACCTCTCTGTGACGGAATTAATTGGCAAGAGCACTTTTCCCTCTTGTGACTAGGTCTAAAAGGATGGTATCCGGAACAGCTCAAGTCTTCAAAGTTTTCTTTCTGGGTTGCTCCGCTCATGCTTCTTTTTGCTCCACACGAGAGGCATTCAACCCACATATCAGCAAGCGTTGAAGTATTACCGGTGGAATACATTCTAAGTTTACCCTTACATGATTCATCACCCCTATGTACCCACCAACTCCACGGGAAATCATCCATATGTCCATTTTCACATATTGTAATGAATCGGGAGGGATAAGCAGGCTTATGGCAAAAAGGACACGTCACGCCATACTTCAAGTATTTTTCTAAGACAAAGTCTTCATTTGCATCAAAAATCCTGCCACAAAACGGATCTGAGCAAACATGTATCTTAGGGAAAGACACAACTGGCACATCCCCAAACGAAGACGTTCTTGGCATATAAAAGCAGTCAACTCCCAAGTATGCTGCTAATCTGCCGTCAACTATTTTCTTGCCTTTCTCCTTCCAATAATTCAAATCCAAAACTGTTACTGAATCCTTAACAGCATCAACAATTGCCCCTGGACCAAATGTTGTGATTATTTGATTAGGACGCAATTCTCCCAACTTGTTTCTATCAAATCCAGGCATATTACTCCTCCGTGTAATAATACATATTTGCTGCGTTCTCAACTTCTCGCATAGATCTTAGAGTCTGTTTCAAAGAGTCATCACTGCTGTCTCCATAGTCAGTAATTAAGCAACAGTATTTGTCCTTGTACTTTTCTCTTCCCTCTTTAGGAAGGTAGTATCTCAATTCCCTTTTCTGTGAAGCAAGCAATCTCCAAGTATCTAAGAATGAGTCTATCTCATACTCAGCGTCTGCTTTAGCAGTAGGATTAACAATGCGTAATCTGTCAAGTATCAGAGCCTTAACTTCGTCAATCTGCTCAGCAGACAAATCATCAATTAACGCAGCGCCAGCATTCTGAGCCATTTTCGGATATTTCAATCTAATTGCGGAAATAATAATAGCATGCATCACTCTGTCTCTTGCCCTTGCAGAGAAAGGCGTAGCGGTTGTTCCTTCAACAAAACGATATAATTGAGAATGATACCCGGTAAAGTTTTCATAATGTGATAAGTCTCTAGGTCTGTACGGATTGTATAAAGCAACAACTAAGCCTGGGAAGGATCTTCCAATTCGGCTGGTAGCCTGAATGTATTCCGAGTTTTGTTTTGGCTGTCCAGTAACAACCATGAGTCCTAACCGATCAACATCCATACCTACGGCAATCATATTGGTAGCTATGGCAGTATCCAAGCAGTCTCTTGAGTCACATGTTACTTCCAGCTGTTTTAGCTTATTCGGAATCTCATAAGAAGACATTCTTGAGGTAATTTCAACTTTTCTGTTCAAATACCTTTGTTTGTTCATTCCGTATTTTTTCTTGAGACGCTTAATTCTATCCGGTATGTCGTCTTGAAGAAGCCTTACAGCGCCGCCCAATTCACGTATACTGTTATAATACCCGACCAAAGTATAATATGGATCAATATACTCTTTGCATTCTTCGTCAGATGCCAGCATATATGATTCTTGCAACAAAGCAGAATATATTCTTAAAAGAACTGTCTTTACAGATTGTCCCGGCGCGCAAACACCTACATACTTTCTAAAAGGATCTTTTTCAATAGGCACTTCACGTATAAAGAAACTGTCGCCTATTTCAAATCCATTAGGTGGAAATTGCGACGTGTCTTTTCTTGCATATAAACACTTAGTTTGCTCGCTTGCATTTTTAATCGTGGCCGTAGAAACAACATACTTCGGCATTATCTTCTGACCATTCATTGTATAAGAGCATAAATCCTCAATAATCGTTTCATAAGCTCCATATACCGTTCCTAATGGTCCGGTTATTAAATGCAGCTCATCTTGAATAATCAATTCCGGCGGTAAAAACGGTTTAATATTCGTCAGCGAAGAAGCAGGGTAATTTCCAGTCTTATTATGCGAAGAATGTTCCTCTCCAATAGCCACATATCCGTGTCTACTGCATATTCTATCAACACGTCCAAATAAAGAATTAGTCTCTGCATCCCAAGGTAACCTAGCAAACTTATCGACTGTAGACAAAATAATAGTTGGACACTTTGCATAGATTTCCTCGTCTACTAAATATACAGGGATATTGATCGGATTTGGACCATACTTAAAAAACCTGCAATGCTCATCTCCACAATAAATCTTTACCGATTTGGTCTCCACATCGATATCAAACTGCTTTTCAGTCAAAGGCTTCCCACAAAAAGGACACGTCAACAACTGTTTATATAGCAAGTTTCTTTGGCTCTTCACCCTTGAGTTTTTTTCCGGGTCTTCAGGATTCTCTTTTAACTCACTAAAAGAATTCGGTGTAACTCCACCACCTACCCAGAAACCGATACTAATAGGTTCCTTTCCGAATTTAGGATATTCATGCTGTCTTATCAGCTCAGCTGCAACAACCATTTTGGTAATACGATCTCTTTGCTGTGTAGTCAAAAGGCGAAGAGTATATCGTAATATAGCAGTAACACCACCATCGCTGTTATATTCGGCGTTAGAATCAGCACGTAACCGTCTATTAGCTATTACAAAAGCCATTAAGCCCAAATACGCTTCCGTCTTTCCTCCGCCCGTAGGGAAATACAGTAAATCAACAATAATTCTATCCTTATGCATTGGATCAACAATTGCATTCAGGTTCATTAAAATAAAAGCAATCTGAAAAGGTCTCCATCCAAAATCTGTTTTAGGATCCTTCGGATTTGTAAAGTCTGCAAAAGAGCATTCAATTCCTGCACCGTACTTCCGTGAATAATTCATTATATTTCTTTGAAGGATCATCGCGCGATTCATAAAGCAAAACGCATCAAAAGCCAATTCATCTTCCTCTAAAAGATGAATTCCCTCCCTGATTCTTCCAAGTGCTTCTTGGCATTTCCTAATTACGTCATTTCCAATCTTTTCTTTAAAGTCCTTTTCGGACATTTTTTCATCTGATACAAGCTTTGTATTTATCCATTTCTCATAGCTATCAGCAAGCACCATGAGGCGCTCCATTATTTCACCTTTACGTTTTGATACTGACATAAAACGCATTGAAAAGTAGAACGGATCAAGACCTTCAAGTGCCGCACTAACGCCTGGAAATTCATATTCTGGGATAAAACTTGACTCCACATAGGTTGTTTTTCCGTTTGTTACTTTTCCCCAAGTAGCAGCACATCCTCTTCCTCTTCCAAGAATAGGTCTTTGCTTAAAAAAGAATTCATCTGGCGCCAATACATCTCTACATAGATCTTCAGCAAGAAAAATTGCTTCATCGCCCGCTGAATATGCCTTGATTTTCACTTGAAACATCATAGATTCAACATCGTTTTCCGGATTATGTCTCTTATTAATCACATATACTGTCACTAGGAAAAATCCCTTTTTTAAAGCAATCCTTGAAACATGTACTGAAACATTTGAATCCGTAGTTAATGAATAATCACGACTTTTTTCAATTGAAGAGAGGTCTACAACCAAAGTTTCGTTTTCTTGATGGCGCATATACTGAGGAACCGAAATATCCTTGCCATCCTTATTCTGCTTAGTACCTGTGGTTTTAGTATAGTCGCCCCAAGAAACATCAATATTTATATGCTCAGTGGTAGACTCGACATAAAAACTAATTCCCATAGAAGATGGAGTTTTAAAATGTGTTGACGCAATCGGATCATTATCATCATCTTCGCCCGATGTATAGTCCTCCCCGTCTACATATGCGATATCTGAATCTACTTCTATTTCGTTTTCTTTATTATCACTGCCATTTTCTTCTACCTGTGCAGCCAACATACCGACTGTATAAGAATGCCTTGGGTTTTCATCAAGTACTTCTTCCTCACTGATGGGTCCCATCAAGTCGGTTTTCAACATTTCAATTAGTTTTTGCCTTACTTCAGAATATTTAAATCTATCCGCCATACCTTCCTCCCACGTTTAAAACTTTAAAACAATATTTATTAACAAGATTGGTCTGATTTCAAATTGTTTTCTATACTCCTCTATCTCCTGTTGAGTTTGATTTTTTATATCAGCTATCTTTTGTTCCAATCCATCCTTCATTTTATCTAGATGTTTTTTCTTTTTTTCTATTTCTTTCAGAATATCTTTTTTTTCAAGTTCGTTTCTCGCATATCCTTCTTTTTCAAAAAGCTTATTTACTTCAGTTTCAAGTTCCCGTAAGTCATATATATACTGAAGAATTTGAACAGTACACCAGTTTTCCAGTTTATTTTTGTTATATTCTAAAACAGGATCTATAGACTTTTTATATTTTTGAGTCATTTCCTCAGTTAGTCTGTCATATATCTCACCATAGCGAGCATATTCCTCTTCCGACGGTTTAAAAAATCTTATCTTAGAATCATCTGCTGTTTCTAACGCCTCTACTATCTCATTTTCTTCAAAATCAATGTATTTTCCATCTTCATCGCATAGCAACAGAACAGGGAAAAGTGTTTCCGTATTATTGCAAAAAGCTCCCAAAAATAATGTCCCATGTGATGCAAAAATCTTTTCTCCCCAATCGTCAATTTGCCAATAATAAAGATTTCCATCCATTTCAGGCTCATTAATCTCATTCCAAAATGCCACTTCTTTCAGGTATTTATCGATGTTTTTCTTTGTATTATCCAAAGAAACCCCTTTGGATTCAGGGCTTTCCGTAAGCAATAATGTTCTTAACCGTTTTACGTCTTTATCATTTTTACTATCCAGTTTACGAGACAGCTTATCAAATTCTGTTGTGAATTCTTTTTCCGTACAGCAACTCTGATATATTTCTAAAATTCGTTTCTCAAACCCCACTCCGGATTCAAGTACACCTAGAGCGATATCAGATGCTCCAAAAACACCTTCAAACAGCTCAAATTTATGTGATAATATCTCATATACGCGCCTGTCTGCCACGTTAGTTGTATTGAGCAAATTGATTGCCACAACATCATTCTGCTGTCCATAACGATGACATCTGCCTATTCTTTGTTCTATTTTCTGCGGATTCCAAGGCAGGTCATAATTAATTATGGTATTACAGAATTGCAAATTCAATCCTTCTGAGCCGGCATCAGTAACGATCAATACCTTTGCATGCCCTTTAAAATAATCAACGATTGCATGCTTAAATTCAACACTTCTCCCATAATCGCCATTTCCGAAATTCTTGACTTTCCATGTTCTATATATTTCTTTGCTTATGGGATCATTTTGCTCCCCATTAAATTGAACAATATCGTCTTCTAAATAACCATTTTTGCATAGTTCTTCCGCTATATACTTTTGAGTCCGTTTTGATTCTGTGAAGATTACCACCTTTTGAGCAATGCCTTGTTTTATCTGTTGATCAAAAGCAATATTTACAGCACTAAGTAACGCCTGTATTTTGGCGTTTGTTTTTATGCTCCTAGCCAAAGCAATAATCTTGTTTACTTCTTCTAACTCAAACTGAATTGACTGTTTTTGAAAAACAAGATCCTCATTCTCTGCTTCTTCTTCATCAGATTCATCCATCTCATCTTCAACATAATCCCAAAATAAGTCAAATCCCTCTTGTGCATTTGCAGATTTAGTTCCTTGAAGCAATTTTTCAAGACGTTTCTTTAGTACTTCAAACGTCTGAACTAAAGCAAAACTTGATGAGGCCAAAAGTTTTCGAATAACCATAATAATCAATTGGCTATTGTTATTATTCGGAATAGAGTATAAATCTCTCCGTTTAAGGAACCCATTAACCAAATCATATAACTGCTCTTCTTCCGGAGTAAGCGCGAAATCCACAGTCACACATTTCCTAGCTTTAAAAGGCATATATTTGCTTACATCGCGCCTCAAAGTTCGGTACATAACGGGCAGAAGTTCTTTCTTTAATTCAGAATAATCCTGTTCCTCAACAAACCTACTATTAAACACTTTTTCAGAGCCAAAAATTCGAGGATCAATAAACGATACTAAGCCATGCAAATCGCTTAACGAATTCTGTAACGGAGTTGCGGTCAGCAAAAGCTTAGGTATCCCTTGCGTTAAGTCGTACAGCTTTTTTGCTCTCTTGGTGTTATGAAAAACATTTCTTAAATTATGTGCTTCATCAATAACAACATAATCCCACTTAACTTTCGGAAGCCTTTTTATAAGTTTGGACGCAAAATCATAAGAAGTAATTACGATTTCAGCATTCTTACCACTCTCAAGCCTAGTTTTCCAATCATAATAATCTTTTTCTAAAATGATCCGGTCCAAAATAATGGCGGAAAGATTGAATTTTTCCTTTAATTCCACTTCCCACTGCTTACGAAGTGTAGCAGGCATAGAAAGCAATATGCGCTTAGCACCTGCTCCAATAACGTAATCAATAACTAATCCCGCTTCTATCGTTTTTCCAAGCCCTACTTCATCTGCCAGCACAATTCCGCCCGTCTTTAATGCTTGAATAGCTGCGCAGAAAGCATTGATTTGGTGTGGGTTCAATTCTATATCTGCATTTAAAAGACACCTGTAGGGCGATTCTTCTAACTCCTTTTTCTTGTATCTGCTATACTGTTCTAAAAGTAGGTTGCTTCCCATAAGTACTGTACCCTAATAATAATAAACCAGTTATAGATTTTCCAATTGTTCTTTGATCTTTTCTGCAATCTGTTTAGCCATGATTGGCGGAACAGCATTACCAACCTGAACAAACTGCGCAGTTCTGGCCCCCTCAAAATAGTAGTTGTCAGGGAATGACTGTATTCTTGCCGCTTCTCTAACTGTTAATGATCTCGGATGATCTATAGATGGATGAATAAAGTAATGCCCATCTTTTGATAAATGAGCTAAGATTGTGTGGCAATAAGCCATATCCCCCTCTACAACCTTAAATCTATCAACAAACGATGTTCTGTTTCTATGTGTCTTTAGTTCCTCAGGCAGATCGTCGTATTTAAGGCGTTCATGGGTATTATTCCACATGTCAATTGTTCTTCTATATATTTCCAGATCTTGTGCTGTATGTGGTCTAGCTTCATATGCGGTCAGTACATCCCCTCGCTCTCTCAAGCCAAAATCTTTCAATATTGGGCTAACGATATTCATATTCTCAACACCATAATGATTACAGCTTTCGCCCGCTCCGATTGCTGGCAAATCAATTAATAAATCATTAACAATTGCATTATGATGGGTTTCGGGGAAATCCGGGTAATGACAGCCAGACTCTTTAAGCCATCCAATTATTATGATTCTTTTTCTACTCTGAAGAACACCAAAATTCTTAGCATTCAACTCATGCCATTCGAATTCATAGCCGACGCGTTTCATATAACTCTGAAGATTTTTAAATGCTTGACCGCCTCTTGCAGTCTTTATACCTGCTACATTTTCAAAAACCAACATTTTTGGCTGATACTTTTTTAGAAAACGCATGTACATCTTGTACAGCTCATTTCTCGGATCTTCTTCCATTGGAACAATCATATGGCTGCTCTGCGCTCTTCCAACCAATGAATAAGCCTGGCATGGCGGTCCACCAATAACAACATCGACATGATTAATTCCTTTTTCAGCCATAGATAGATCAATTGTCGAAAAAATATCCCTTATTGTTGCTTCAGATATTTCAGCATTGATAACAGTTTCGAGTTCACTTTTTGGTATATTGTTTAGTAGTTCGCCTCTATCTATCTGTTTCTTTTCATATTCACGGTATAAACCTATGTTGTTATGATCTCGTAAATAATAGTAAGCAACCCGTGTTTCCAACGTCTTTGCTGCGTTTGGGTTCATTTCCACATGAGCAATCGGCTGAAAACCACACTGAATGAAACCTTCAGATAATCCTCCTGCTCCAGCAAAAAGATCTATATAACTATATCCATTCTCATTCATTGTAATTCCGCCTTGTTAAACATTTTACTCTTGTATTTCTCCATCTGTATCAAAGATATGATCAAGTTCATCATTACTTACTGCAGAAAGCACCTTTGCCCTAATCGCTCCCTTTGCCATATCAAGCCGTTTGAATCTGTCGTTTCCTGCAGCATCCTTTCCTTTTCGTATCAATTGTATTCTTCCTATGCGCTGTTCATATTCGGCATATCGAGCAAAGGCTTTTGCCTTAGGAAGGTTATCATTAAAGTCCGGATTATGCGGCTCCAAAATATCCAGAACATACCCTAATACAGCATCCTTGCGTACGATAATAAAATCAGGATATGTCGCCTTTGTAACGCCATCTTTTTCATAAGGTAATCGCATTGACCAGGCCTGTCTTGAAGGATTTCTTAACCAGCAAACAAAGTCTGATCGTTTCCGTTCCTCCTCAAGAACTCCTTCTTCCCATCCGTTTAACTTAATAACGGCACTTCCGTTCTCATCAGCAAAAAGATGGTCAGAATATGTTTTGCCGCCTTCTTCAACACGCGCACTTATGGTTTCCGGTAATGAGAAATTATGTTTACTTACTATATCGCCGTCTGCAACAATATCACTATAAGCTTTACGGCATTTTTCAGATTTAGTTACCACATACTTACGGTACTGATCATTTAAATCATGGAATTTTTTCTCCGCATACTTATTAAGTTTGGCAATACAATCATCATCTGCTGCAAACAAAATACAGTCAATCTTGAAGGCATTAGGATTATTAAAATCAATAAAGCGTCTCCCATATACGTACTGAAATCCATACCCTCCAAGCCTTGCATCTGCTGCTCTAAGCTGCCTATCCAGATCAGATTCAGAAGTCATAACCCAATCTTTTAAAGCGTAATCATTTATTGTTTCCCCAAACACATCAAAAATCTGTATAGAGAGCTTTAGTTCCAAAACCTTCTTTGATAGCTCATCATATTTGCCCTTAGCATGAAGATCATCAACATAGGCACGAATCATGTCTGTAATCTCGTCCTCGACTTCATCCTTAGCCTTGATATAAATGTTATTATGAGTAAGCAATCCGGCCAAACTCAAAAGAGATTTCAAATAGCTTGTTGTAATCCTTACATCTTTAACCATATATGTAAGATAGCCCTGTTCATTAATGAATTTGATTACATCCTCTCTGTCTACTTCGACATAAGAACCCCTTTGATCTCCCGCTACTTCTGCATCAACTGAACTTGTCTTAACAGGCTTTTCAGGTTGCTTCAGGCTATGTACATCGCCTGACTTGACCGCAGTATGAGCCAACGGTGTATCATTATGCTGCGAATTAATCTGAGGCTGTTTCTCTGCTGCCTGATTATGTTGATTTCCACTTATGGACGTCTCTGCGCCATGCAAGTTTTCGGTATCCAGTAGTACCGCTTCTCCTCCATAACTCAGTGACGGTGCCTGCCCTGCGGGATCATCTTCAGCAAAGAATTCCATCTGCCCAGGAACCTGTTGCTCAGGTTTCTTCTTTTTTGTGTGAACCGTCCAAGAAACATTTACATGGTTTTCGATTGCTTCGCCTTCAATTACGGTAGGAATCTCTCCACCTTCAGAATTCTGTAATTCATCGATTATATTTCTAACTGTGTCTTTGTTAAAATACGGCAAAAATAGTCTTACATCGTTCAAGGAATCATCAACAAGGACTCTACTCTGTAGCGGAGTTCTGATCATTCTTCCTAAAAGCTGTGCTATATAAGTGGCATCTTCTGCATGGCGGAAAGACATCATAGTCTCTGCACGAGGGCAATCCCACCCTGTCGAAAGGTTTTCCTTAAAGAAAACGACCTTAATCTTTCTATTATCCGCAATTTCAGAAGGTTCCACATGTGGTACATTTAATCCATTAACAGTAATTGTTCCTACAGAACCAAACGTATGAACCACCTCATTCTCATGAAAGCGGTCTCCAATGCGTTCCTCAACCTTCGATAAAGCATCATCCAAATCTGTATTGGAAATCTTATTATCAGATCCGGCTAAAACTTGGATAACAAAAACCGGATTAACATTTGAATAGTGCTGTTCAACAGTGTATTGATGCCAATGCTTGCACTTATCTATCCATTCATCCGTTGCTGCCTGAAGAACTGCCATATCACTATGTTTTGAAGGATCCTCCGGATAGGTCAAAATTATTCTATCCTTCAATAATCCTGAAGCCCTCACCTGAGCAGGAGATATAATAGTCTTCTGCAATGTAGATGTGGTTTCACCAACAAGGGCAGTAAAACGAGCTGCCGTAGCGCTCATACCTATCACAATCGGAACAGGTGACAAATGATGTTCTTCACTTCCCAAAATAAATCTTTGCATTATAGTAGTTGCAACGCCAGCTGCATGTCCTTGCATGCCCCTGTGTGCTTCATCAATAATAAAATACAAACGGTCATACTTTTCTCTGGTAGTATTTTCAATAGTCTCCCAAATTGTATACTGCCTTTTGTCGGAGTGAGTACCTAGATTTCCTCCTCTTCCAAGTTTCTGAGTATTTAGGAAATAAATATGTCCTTCTGTAAGATACTCTTGGTCAAAAGATTCATCCGCAATAACAACGCATTGATCTATTCGAATCTTGTCTGCTTTCTGTTCAATCTTCTGCTTTGATTGTTCATTAAGCTGAGGAGAGTCCGAAAGCCAAACAAATATAGCTTCAGGTTGTTCAGTATATTGATCGGATCCATATAAAATATCCTCAATCAAGGAAGCCATTATTATCGTCTTACCTGATCCTGTTGGAGCTTGTAAAGAAACCACCTGCGGAACTTTATATGACCTATAACTATTTAAAGCCATTGCTGTTTTATTTCTAAGATCGCTTACCGCTATCTTTTGAAACGGAAAAAGCTCATTTATCATTTCTTAGTTCCTCCCACGATTAATCCTAAAATTATCTAGGTAATCTCTATATAACTGATATGTCTTTTTGCCATAAAGCTCTTTTGCCATAGCACGATAGTTTACTTCGTAATCCGTAATTAAATAGACCGTCCTTATTTCATTTGTGTCTTTTACTTTATCAATAAACTGTGCAAATTCGTTTTCATTAATTAGAACAGCAAATTCATTTTGTGGCAGTATCAGCATATCCGGAAGTCCCTCACTCTCAAGTTCTGGACATTCTCCAATGGCTCCTGCTTTCAGCCAAAGTGTTGAGAGAAGCTCTTTAAACTGAAGACCTAATGCCACTGCTGTTTTATCCAAAAATCCCAACTTAAAGAATGCCGCATTTGCCTTAAATCCATCCGACATCGGGATGGAAAAATCGTCAGATATTAGATAATCTCCTTGGATTAATTGATCATGTATGTCCTTTCCCGTTATAGAACACTTAGTCCTAGGCCAAGTAACATATTGTGCGATTCCGAGTTCATCCCACTCAGGATCTCCCGGTTCAAATCCTTTATCTCTAAGTCCCTCCGCTTCATGCTCTGATACCTCATTGTTAGTTACTAACACGCATCTTCTTTTTCCACCATCTTCTGCGTTTAATAAGTTCACCGCATGAAGCGTGGTTCCTGAACCTGCAAAAAAATCTATAACCAATGCATCTTTTTTGCTAGCTACAAACAGTTTTAATGTATCACGTACGGCATATAGAGATTTGGGGAAATCAAACCGGCTCTCTCCTATTACATTCTTAAGTATTTTGGTTCCATAGTCCCTTGCATCGTGTGTTTCATACGCCCATTGTGTTTTTGGCATAGCCATACGTGATTCAAGATTGTCAGCAATTATTCCACCGTCATCAGAATACCCCTTTACACTTACTTTTCCACTTTCAATATCTTTTATCGTTCCAGAGGATAAATACTGCACAACATATAACTGTGGCTTATCTGGTGTATACTTTGTGGCCTTTATATATCCCTTTTGTACGAGTTTCTCGCAAGCAGGCGGCGTTACACTCCATAACATTTCGGTTCCGTCATCTCTAACTGGAAAAACTGCAACGCATCCCGGTTCCTGCGGCACAGAGAATCTATCTACTTCTGGAGTAATTGGCTTTCCTATCTTCACAATTCTATTTGACTCGGTATTAATATACAAAGGATAGAACTGCGATGGTCTCGATGTTCTTATATTGGCTGGGTTACCTCTTCTAAATGATCTCCAATGAATCGATTCCCCTTCCTGAGAATATCCAGCTGCTTCTATGGGTGTAATGGTGTAATTCCCAATCATTACAAAGAAAATGAATTCATTCGTTCTACTAAAACTATTGAATCTTGCAGCTCCACTCCTAGCTGTAAGAGTGCTAATCATTTGGATATTAGCATCCGGGAAAATCTCCTCAAGCAAGCAGCCCAAATGCAAATATTCTTTTTCATCAATTGTAACAATCAAAACAGAAGCCTCAGAATTCAATAACCTTTTTGCCAATCTCAATCTTCTGTCCATAAATGAAAGCCATTTACTGTGGCGATATGAATCTGAGCCATCTACATAATCATTGTTATATTTCCAGTCTTTTGCACCGGTATTGTAAGGCGGATCTATGTATATGCAATCTACCTTTCCACCATATAAGTATTCCAACAGCTGAAGGGCATGATAATTATCAGCTTGTATTAACGTGTGCCACAGATTGCTTCTAGGTGAATTTTTTACTGAATCTATCTTTTTTAAAAAAGGATAAATAGGCTCGCCAAATTCCGCCACGCGAACTATCTCACATTTATTGAAAGATGTGCGTTCGTTAAGATTATCTTTCTTACCACAAATAACGCCATCCTCTTCAATCTTGAGAACAACATATAATGCTTTATCCTCTTTAGTATTTCTGCTCATTACCTTTGAGCCAACTTTTATTGGCATATCATATAAAGGAGTGCACTCCGGTAAGTGTTGTTCAAACACTAGCCCAAATTTTTTAGTCTTCGTAATTCTATCGACTTCTTGCTCGATGCGATTTCTAAGAGCTTCATCTTGAATCTGCGCCAATAAATCATGAATTGCTGCCATTCAAATTTCCTCCCAGTATTTTTAAAATCTATAGTCTGAATCTGCTTACTTTCTCATTTCCTTCCTAACAGATTCAAGCTCAGTAAATTCCATAATGTCCCCTATATTACACTCAAGTTCAGCACAGATCTTTTCAAGCACAGGAAGAGCAACAACTTGGTTGTTTCCTATTTTCGCCATGGTGCTACTGCTCATATGTGTTGCATCCCGAAGTTGAGTCTTATTTATGCCTTTGTCGATTAGCAGTTTCCAAAGTTTATTATATGACAATGCCATCTCAAGTCCTCCATAAGCGTATTCCCGCTTTAGAAACATCTAAAAAACCATCAGAAAAACATCCAAAAAAAGTATAACAAAAAAGATATTGATAAACAATTGAAAAATTCGCGTAATCAAACAAAAAATACACCGATCAAACCACTCTAGTGGCTTTTTTCAAAGCTGTTCTTGTCTTTTTAAGAAACCCCAAACCCAAAAACCGCCCCGACGACCATTTTTGATCGCCAGGGCATTCCCATCCTTATTCTCTTTTATCTTCCCTTCCTCGCCACCTTTATGGGCTTATCGTGCTTTTCCTCGTGTTTCTCCTGCTTCACAGGAATGTAGCCTATTGCTCTCTCTTCCTCTTCCTTCCCGGGAAACGGGAGCTCTTCGTCGGGAGCTTCGTTCCAGTCGGGCGCGGAGTTGTCTGCGGACCTTTCCTGGCTCTGGGGAGTTCTGGTTTCGTCCTTTACCTTCTTGTACTCCGCAAATACTATGTCGTGGAGTTTTTCTCTGGCTTCCTTGGTTACGGGATAGCAGATGTCCTTGTACTCTGCGTTGCCGTACTCGTCGGTCTTCTTGGTCTTGTAGGAAGGCATTGCAACGAAGGGGCCGTTCTTGCCTTCCATTATGGACACGTTGTTGATCACGAAAGCATTGTCCAGGTAGATCTTGGCGTAGGCAAGAGATTTGGCGTTTTCTTTCCTTACGGGATAGACCTTAGCGTCCATCTTGAGGCTTTCGTCTGTATTCCTAAGGTCATTGATCTCCTTTGTGGCGGACTGACCGGATGCAAGGGATTCCTTGTAGGCTTCAACCAGGCTTCCATAGAGAGCCTCTCTGAAATCCTTGGTTATGGGGTTACAGATGTCCTTATAGACGGCGTTGCCGTTATCGTCCAGCTCACCGGACTTGTACCTGGGCATACTCACAAACATGCCACCGTTGGCATTTTCTATGAGAGATATGTTTGTAACCTTCATCTCTCCGCCGAAGGTAACATCGGCATATGCCTTTACTTTACTGTTTTCTGCGTTCTTAAGTGCGTTTACTCTTACTGTAAAATTCATGTTTTTTGTTCTCCTTTTTACTTTATCAATTGCTGCATTTCTTTCATCAGCTTCATCCTTTTTTCGTTGAACCCGTACTTCTCAGCCATTTCCTCGGCGGTGTGGATGTAGGCTTCAACAAGTTTTACTTTTCTTTCGACTTCGTACTTTTCCTTTTCGCCCGTAGGATTTCCGTCTTTGTCAAGGATGTCCCGCTCAAGTTCTACGTTGTAGGTGTAATCCCAGGCAGCGTACTGTACCATGTCTTCGAACACTTTTCTGAGTTCCCTTTTCCGTCTCTCCGTCATTTCCGATGCGGTATCGTCTATGCCATTCTTCACCATGTAGATGACAAGCACGTCATTAAGGTTCTTCTCAACATCCTCGATCTCATCGTAGGTTTCCGTGGCGTATCCTTCACTGTCCATCTCATTGACGCCTAAGAAGGTCGTGGCGTAGTAGCCTTCGTTGTCCTCAAGTTTATCACGGATTCCGTCTTCAACTGTCTTAAAATATCCTTCCGTAACCTCCTGCACTGTTTCCGTGTGGGTGAGTTTCGGTAGGAAGATGCTGAAGGGGGAATTATAGAGAAACAAAAGGATCACAATGAAGGGTGCCACCATGATCATCATGACGGAACCCAGCAAAATGATTCCTTTTAACACCCATTTTCCTACCGCTTTGATCACCCTGAGGATATTCCTTGCCACCAGGCTTCCCATGGTCTTAAAGAGGTTTCCTTCAAAGTTCGTTCCTCTGTCGCCGCCGGGATCCGCCATCTCCGTACGTAAAAATGAGAAGACTCGACTTCGGTTTCCCATTCTGAAAAACCTTTTGTCTATCTTCTCTCCTTCAAGATCTCCCGCCAGTTTTCCCACTGCGAGTCCTGCCAGTGTCCCTGCGGGACCTGCAAGGCTCCCTGCCGTTGCTCCGGCAACGGTTGCAGCTGTGCCCACCGCTACCTTTGCCGTGACTTTTGCGGATTGTTTTGCGGTTTCCTTTGCCACCTTCTTTCCGGTCTGTTTGGGCACTTCCTTTGTTACCTTCTTTATCACCGCATCCCGGACTTTCTTTTTTATCTTTTTCTTTTGCGCTTCCTTCACCTTCTGCGCCGTGTCCGATACGGGGCGGAACAAAGTTTCCGTCACCCGCATGGAATCCTTTATCTCTTCCCCTCCCTCCACACCGTCTGCCGCCGCATAAGCCGCGGACTTCAAATATCCTTTTCTTCTATCCATCATGTCTTCTCCAAAAGATTCGTATTAAACATCTCATAGATCCCGTTCGTCTTTTCCACCGTGATATCAAAAGGTACCACCGCTTCTCCGTGTTTAAGGAGCCCCTTCCCGCTTTCCGCTCCGGTCACATATCTTACCTGAGCCGCAGAGATCCCGAGGCTCTCGGAGAGCTTTGATATGTCCTGCTGGGACTGCTTAAGGAGCACCACAAACTCGGAGTTTGCCAGCATCGTGACCGCCGTGTAATTCTGCATGAGGTCGATGGCATTCTGTGTGATGCCGGTGCAGAGACCTCCCTGCTTTCTGACCTTTTTCCAAAGACCGTACAGATACTTGGCTGTGTACTCTCTGTCCAGAAGCACATGGCACTCGTCGATGTAGAGCCAGGTTGCTCTTCCCTTCTCCGCATTCTCTGCGATCCTTCTTCCGATGTATTCCATCATTACCAGCATGCAGATGGGTGCCAGTTCCTTTCCCATATCTCGGATCCCGAAGACCAGCATCCTGTTGTCAAGCTTCACATTGGAGCCGTGGTTAAAGAGGTTCAGGGAACCCACCGTGAAGATCTCAAGGGACAATGCCAGGTCCTTTGCTTCAGGCTCCGGCTGTTCCGTAAGGATCTTGAAGAAATCCGACATGATAGGCATTATCCTTTTATTCTCGGGCTGCTTTGCGACTTTCAAATACACTTCTCTGACACACCTGTCGATCAGAGACTTTTCCTTTGCGGAAAGCTCTTCTCCCATGCACTGTTCCAGAAGCCCCAGCATAAATTCACCCTTTTCACGGATGAGTCCGTTCCTGTCTCTGGGATCCAGCTTCACAAGGTCTATCTCCATAGGATTAAGGTAATTCTCCGAATCCACCGCAAAGTTCACGGCTACACCGCCCAGCTTTTCTGCGAGAGTAAAGTATTCATTCTGAGGATCCACCACGATCACATCATCATCTGTTCCCATGAGAGCCTGTTCCATCTCCATCTTACTGAAGAAGGATTTACCGGAGCCCGGAACGCCGAAGACAAAGCCGTTGCCGTTTACAAGTTTCTTTCTGTTTCCCATGAGCAGGTTCTTGGACACCTGATTGACGCCGTAATATATGCCTCCCTTTTCGTTCAGTTCTCTCACGTTAAAAGGCATAAATGCCGCCAGGCTGTCCGTAAGCAGTGTCCTCATGGTCTCCACCTGACGAACGCCGATGGGAAGTGTGGTGTTAAGAGCTTCGCGCTGCATGAGGTACTGCTTGTCTATGACAACGGACTGGTTCTTTCCGATGGTCTCAACAGTCTTACATATGCTATCCAGTTCCTCCTTGGTGGGCGCCGAAACCACAAAGGTCACGCCCACGAAAAAGAGGGACTTGTCGTTGTCCCTCACATCATCCATGAGTTCCTCTATGTCCTTCTTTTCCATGCGCTTTGTGTAAGATATGCCGCTGGAGATCTCACCGTTACGGTTCCTCACATGCTGCTGCTTTGTGATGTCCTTTTCTATGCCCATATACTTCTTCTGCAAGGTCTTCACCGTCACATCCGCGGGGATGGGCACCACATCTATGCTTGCAATGATATGTGCGGGAAGGCTCATGATCTCATTCAGGAAGCTGTCCTTAAGGGCGTTGGGATAGTTCTTTATGAAGAGTGCCCGACAGAATTTGGTCTCGTCCTTAAAGTAGTCCGGGTAGAACTTGATCATCCCGTTGCAAAGGTCGTTCCTGAAGTCGTGGAGTTTCCCCTCTTCCGCTCCCAGGAAGGAATAGTCCGTGAAGCCCGTCTCCGCAGTCCTTCCGCTGTGATAGAAGTCATAGAGCACGTGGAGCCTCTCGTTCCCGTCAAGAGGCGTGATGACGCTGCCGAGGTTTGCAAAGGCTTTTCGGATGCTTACTTCCAATGTCTGAAAGAATGCCCCGGCCTCCGATTCGTTTCTTCTTTGCACCGTCACCGTAAGATATCTTTCCTGTTCCACGCCCTGGCGGCTCTTTGCAAGCTTTCCTTCAATAATGGTATTCATCTCTTTCCTGTAAGGATCCAGGATGTCGCCCTTCGGTGCGTAAAGGATCTCCTTCTTAAAGCGATCCATGTTCCGGTTCTTGTTGTTCAGGGTGATCTTGTAATTCACGTCCATGGAATTAAGGAAATTACAATACAGGGAAAATATACCTTCCTGCTCGTCTTCGTCGGCGGTCGCATAGTTCACGTCGGTAAAAAGATAGGTCATGGAGAACTTGCCGCCTCCAAGATCGAATATGCCGCTTGGGTAGACCTGCTTTATCTCTATGGCCTGCTGGAGGGACTTGGGTGCCTTGTAAAGAGGCGCATCTGCCCGCTTAAGGATGGAAAAAGGATCCGTCACGAAGTTCATCTGAGCGCCCCCTTTCCGTAAAGTGCCCAGTAGAGCACTGCCATGGTGGTTACTACGATACATATGATTACTGTTTTTATCATTTTGTTTGTTCCTTTCCTTTTCTTAAGGCCGTAAAGACCGGCCTCGTCCTTTGTTTTCTTTAAGATCTCTTTCTTTGCTTTTTCTGCCCTGTCTTCGTCCTCCGTGGACACGTATAGGAGTGGCCTGTTAAAGAACATGAACCTTATCCTCCTGCGCCAGAGTTCAAAGAAGCTCATGCCGTTGTAGGAGTAAAACCCACCGAGAGCTATGGGAGCCACGGCAGGCACTGCAACATAGGCACTTGCCACAAGGCCGATGTAGTTTTGTAAGAGAAGCACCACTGCGCTTCCCACAATAAGCGAAAGCAGAGCGCTGATGCTCTGCTTCGCCGTGAGACCAAAGAATACGTTTTCTTTGATCTTTTCTATGTCTTTGTTTATCTCGATCATCATAATTTCACATCTTTCTTAAGGTTAGGCCCGTCACTTGCCCAGGTACCAGTCGTCGAAGAGGGATCCGTCTATGGTGATGAGATTGCTGTGAACCACTGCACTCACCTTTCCCACAGGAGTCATGATGTCTTCAACCTTTACCGCTATCATGTAAGCTCCGTTGGGGAACCATACAGGAGTTAGATGGATCCTTTTATCCGTCATGGCGTTGTTCTTTACGAAAACGCTACTGCCGTTCACCTGTTCCATCACGCTGCACTTTCCCGTGTCCGCCTGATAATTAAATTCAGGGAAAAGAGCTGTTGCTTTTCCGACGGCATAAGCATCACTTCCCGGGAGTTCCGTTCCGGATACCTGCTTAAGCTTCAGGTTGTAAGTCGCCGTAATGCCATAGCCGGACTTCATCTTCCAAACGCCGTTGACCTTTTTTCCTTCAGCCGTGCTGTCGGGAGCTATCACAAGGCCTGCGTTGTCCACTTTGAAACCGTAGGTGTGGTTCACAAATCTTCCATTTTCGTAGGTGTACTGAGACCAGATAAGGGATCCGCTTGTAGCTGCCGGAGCCTGTGTGTTTGTGTAGGTACTCGGCGGCGAAGAAAGGAAGGCAGGGGTTGTGGTCTGACTGCCCGTTGTCTTTGCCTTTACCGTGAAGGACTCCGTCATATCATTGTTGGAATAGCTCCGTTCTTCCACTGTCCTTCCGCTATTCACGCTAAAGCTCACATAGACCGTCTTTCCTTCCGTTCCATCAGGCACCGTCCACTTGAACCAGTAAAGGTTCCTGTCATTTGCAGGCACTACGATCTGCTCCTTTGTTTCCCTTGCTATCACCTTCTTCTGCCCGTTGTCGTAGTAATACGCTTCAAACACAGCATCCACGTGATCGTAGCTCGTAATGTCCCTGTCTCCGTTCGCCGTAAAGTAAAAGGAGCTTATGGTTTCAGCCATCGGGGACGTTTCTGTTTGGGTTATTACCCTTTCAACGGTGAGGTCGACGCGGGGAGTAGGCGTTGGAGTCGGGGTGTTTGTTGCTGTTGGGCGTGGGGTGTTGGTAGGACGCGGAGTACTCGTAGGCCTGCTCGTAGGACGGGGCGTGTTGGTTGGACGAGGCGTCGGTGTATTTGTTGGCCAGGGATCGTAATAATAGGAGTACGGTGTTGGAGTAGCTGTGGGTCTCGGAGTGTTAGTTGGTCTTGTTACGTTTGAAGCCTTAGGCGTTGGTGTTGCCGTCGCCTTAGGCTTCGGTGTATTCGTTGGCTTCGGTGTCGGTGTGTTCGTTGGTCTTGGTGTATTTGTGGGCCTTGGTGTGGGCGTGTTTGTTGGTCTCGGCGTTGGTGTTGCTGTAGGCCTTGGCGTTGCTGTCGGTCTCGGCGTCGGTGTAGGCGTCGCCCTTTTTGTGTAAAACACGCCTCTGTAATCCGTGTAATTACCAAAATAACCGGTCACCAGGGAAACATCCGGTGTATAGCCGCTTATGTACGGGGAATGGTAAGAGAAGTACTCTCCCTGATTTCCCGTTAAACGCACGTCACTCTTAAGCCTTGAATGGGAAACGGCATCATAAAAGGATATGAGTACACTGCCCTTTTGGGGCACCTTCTCGTAATAGACCGTGTAAGAAGCCGTACCGCTTCTGGAGTAATGGGAGCTCCCGAAAGAAACGCTGAGATCCGACGCATATATGACGGAATCGGAGCTGTTCACAAGCCTGTATCCCGATATGGAAGGAGATGTCACCCTGAAGTTTCCGGGACTCTCCGCATTATAGCTTCCTTTGTACGCCGAACGAAGCGTGTTTCCGCTCGTGTCCTCATAGTAAATGGTCACGCTGATCCCGTAATATGCCCAGGCTTCCGTCGCCGGGATCGCAATTAAAAAAGCAGCTGCAAGCATCAATGCAACTGCCGTCTTGAATATATGTTTCTTCTTTTTCATGTTGGTCCTTTCTTTGATATTTGACTTTTACCATATGGGAACAGCTCTGCTCCGTACTTTCATGTGTACCTTGATCCGGTTGAATTCATGTCCCAGAAAGCTAACCGGGATGTAAAGATCGTACGTAAGCTTAACTCCGAACTGCTCTCCCGAAATGTATTCTGCCTTTATGTCCTTCATAACGGATCCGGTCTTTGTGGTCACTTCTCCGCTGTCTGCTCCTATGTAAGAGATTGCCCCGGTCTTAAGGCTGTTCCCGTCTATGTGGTCATAAACCTCATTCCCGTACACCATGAGTTCCGTATGATCCCTCATGTAAAGAGAAAGATAGGCGTCCAGCCTTTGGGCCACGTAAGTCCTGTTGCCACGAACGATGCCAACACAGCTTGCATATAGCCACAAAAGAGAGATGAGCATGGCAAAGGCCATGATGATTATGCAGGTGAAAACGTGTGTTGAACCTTTGTTGTTATGGATCTTCTTTAATAATTTCATTTAAACCTCACTTCCAATAGACTCGTGATAATCCCGACTGTTTACTCTTCACCGTCACAGGCACTTTCAGTTTCCCGAAGCCTTTGATATTCATGCTTGCGGTCACTGTTATAACGATCGTGTCACCAAGCTGGACCTTTTCGTCGGAGCCTTGTTTGTACTCCGTTCCTGTGGCATCCACGGTGAACGTAAAGCCGAAGCCCTCCTTCATCTCCTGCATCCTTTCCTTAAAAGCCGTTCCGGTGCCTCCCGCAGCTGAAGCAGCTTCCGTAAGTTCCGCAGCAATAAGATCCACGTCCTGCTTGAGGATGAAGAGGCTGAAGAAGTTCACTGTCAGTGCCAGAAGCGTAGCCACAATGAACGCGGTAACTGCCGTGTCAATGTAACTCTCGCCGCGGGTATTTTTAATTTCCTTGAACAATTCTCACACCCCCTTAAAACAAACTTCCCAGCGATGTCACCAGACTTGTTCCGATGACCACCACATAGATCATTATGAAACACAGGAGCAGACACACGGACAACCTTCTTACCTTCCTTGGGATCTTTGCTGCCTTTTCCTTAAGCAGCGTCCTTTGATAGTCCGCAAACTTTATGGCAAGCATGGCCCAGTAGGCGGAAGTGTCATCGCCACGGATGACGCTGATGAGTCCGCGGGTGACATCACTCATATATGAGCTTCCCACTCTGCTTTCAAGCCTCGAAAGCGCCACTTCGTAGTTTCCCGTCCTCATGTCTGACACCGTGACTCTAAGTTCTTCCTTAAGTTCCTTTCCCGCGATCTCCGCATATCCTTCCAGCATGGAAAGAATGTCCCTGGAATGCATGAGCATTTTTTCGATGTTTGCCACCAGTCTCGGGAGTTCCTCTTCTATGGCTGTCCGCCTGTTCTCCACCTTTTCCTTGACTTTCTCCGTTTCTTTCTTAAAAACGAAGAAAGCCATCACAAGGATCACGGCGCCGATCACAGGCATGATGATAAGAAAAGGAAGCCCGATCAAAGCTATGAATCCTGCTTTCACAAGAGCTTCCGCTATGTATTCTTCAGGGCTTTGAGAAAATCCTGCCGCCTCCAGGTCTTTTTGAAGTTGTGACTTTCTGTAATCCGAAAGCCTTATCTTCTTTGAAAGGCTGAGGACAAAGCCTTCTATCCTTTCATCCAGTGGCCTCTTCTTTGCATAATTCTTTTTCCCGAAACGCCTTGCCGTACGTATCATTTTGGAAGTCGCAAGATGCAATATATCCACAGCTATGAAATATGCCCCTATGGCAAGAACCAGGGCCGCAGCTATGCTTATCCACGTGTTCACATTTATCCCGTTAATGAGATAGCCGTCTATGATCTTTTCATCCATCACTTATCACCCGTCCTTTCATAGCTCACAGGCTTTGTGTACTTCATCATGAGAACGGATGTCACAAGGATCGTAACGCCGCACACTCCCAGCACAAACTTTCCCGGCAAAGTGTCCGTAAGGGCTCCGTACCATTCCGCATTCAGTGCTTTAAGAAGAGGGATGTTTGCAAGCACCATCACCACCATCATGTAATACTCCCATCTGACGTTTGCCATCATACCTTTAAGCTCGTTATTCACGATCCTTTCGTCCGTGTACTTTGCAACTATGGGCATCAGCGTGTCCTTAAGATTCCTGTCATCCTGGCACTTGACCAGGGTGTCACACCACTCATTAAAGAGTTCGTCCTTTATGCCTGATTTAAGCCATTTGATGTTTCCCTTCATGTCAGCAGAGAGAAAGGAGCACTTTGCCACAAACTCTTCAAAAAGGTTCTTTACAGGCGGCTTAAGATATATAAGGTTCTCCGACACCGCAGTCACTATGTCATCATTTCTCACATAAGACGTGGTGATGATGGAAAGCGCCGTTTCCAGTTCTTCCTTTATCTGCCTGTCATAATCCGCTATCTGCTTCTTTGCAAAGCCAAAAGGGATCAGTGCGAAGGATGCCATAAAGGCCGGGAGCAGGAACATGTTGTTTAAGACGATAGACAGCACACATCCCGCGATAAGAAGCAGGAAAGATGCCGTAAGCATCACCGCGAAGTTCTTTTCCTTTCCCATAGTGTTCATGGCTTTCTTCATCCTTAAGATCTCATCTCTAACGCAACCTAACGCATTTTTTCGTTTATTCTTAAGTTCCTTTGCCTGAGAATACAATGTCTTCTTTTTCGTGAGCTTATTTATTACGCTCACGGCGTAATTTTCAACCGTGAGATTAAAAATGAGGATGATCCCCGCGAGGAACCCCAAGAAGCTCATCACATAAAATAACGCCATTCACGCCTCCTTTCCCGCAAAGCGCCGGATCTCGTTTCTTGGAACGCCGTACTGCAAAAGTCTTTGTTGCAAGGCTTCCGAGATGGGATCCACTTTTTCAAAGTGCCCCACTGTTTTATTGTTCACCGGGTTATCGTCGATCACATATCGGTAAAGGGTTCTGTATATCCTTCCCCCGCCTTCCGTTACGCACTCGGTTATGTCCATGATCCTTCTGGTTCCATCCTCTGTCTTATGGGCGAAGACAACAATGGGAAACGCCTGAGCCGCCTGCATAAGGGACAGGTTAAAGTCGATTGCAAATCTTCTCTGGCAAAGAAGGGCGATCCTTCTGTGAGCTGCCTCCCCGGGCCCGGAATGCACCGTGCTTATCATTGTATGCCCCGTAAAAGACGCTTCCACAGCAGCATTTGCTTCGCTGTCTCTCATTTCTCCCACGCAGATAACGTCCGGATCAAATCTGAGAGCCGCCACCACAAGATCTTCCTGGGACACATCATATGCCTTGCTTGCCGAGTTCCTTGAAAGGGTGTGGATCACGTTATTTATGACATTTCCGTCCTTATCACGCTTCACAAGGTCCATTTCCCTGGCGCCGGTCTCTATGGTGTAGATCCTCTTTCCATCGGGAACCGTGGCAAGCAGTGCATTCACAAGAGTTGTCTTTCCTGAAGAAGTTCTTCCCGCAACCACGGTGGATATGCCATACCTCAGGCACATTTTAAGAAAAGCGATCATCTCTTCCGTAGCAAAACCGGATCTGACGATCGCTTTATCATCAAGTTTATTCATATGTATGATCCTTATGGACACTGCAACGCCGCGGTCTTTGTCAACTATTGGATCCTTTATGGCAGTGATCCTGGTGTTCCCGGGGAGATGCCCCTGAACCACCGGAGACGCATTATCGATCACCATCCCGCTCTCATGGAGCAGACGCTTTATGACATCCACCGCGTGCTGAGGGGAATAGAAATGCCGCTTTGCCTTCACCGTCTTCCCGTCGGTGGTTGTAACAGCTATGTCATCCCAGCCGTTTACATTGATCTCTTCGATATCATTACGCTTTAAGTACTCCGTTAGCACCGAGTACTCCGCCATGTCGGAATAGATGATGTCAACGAGTTCCGGTACACTGCATCCTTCCGACGTAAGTTCTTTTGTTTTATCTTCATTGTCCTTAAGGCACTTTTCGATATATGCCTTCAACGAAAAAGCCCTGTCCGCAGACAAGGCCTCAGGGTAATTCTTTGTAATGTACTCCTGCACGAAGGCAGAGAGGTTACTTATTTTCATAAAATTACGTCTTCTCCTTCCATTTCGAACTCTCCATTAATTATCTTTTTTGAAATGTCATCTAAAACAGTCGAGGAGAATTTCTGAGTAAGTTCACAACCGCTTGACTCATAGTTTAAAACATGTCTGGAAACGTTATATAACGAATCCATTATCTTTATAAGTATGTTAATATCAAATTTATATGTGCGTTTCCTATCGTTTATCAGATATCTCCAATTAACCGCATCACCATTAATTGTCTCGGCTTTAGTGTTTTTCTTTCCTTCTCGCGTTGTGTTTTTTACCCTATAAAAATCTTCTTTAGAGCATCCCCTATTCGAAAGTTCAGTTAAAATCTCTTTTTTTCTTGAATCCTTAATTCCCTTCCATAGTTCCGCAATGCTATGAGTTTTTACAAATTCTGTTTCATCAGGTCCAGAAATACCTAAATTATCGATAGCCGTAATATATTTAAGATACAGTTCAATCGCAAAAAGTGAATTGACAACAACAGTTGAAAACATATTACAGTCCGTATCTACGTAAGGTTGGTTAAAAAACAACCTATCGCACATCATTTGAGCTGTTTTTTCAAATCCCCTGGCATTAAAAAAGAGAATCGTTACACGAGAATTCTTTACATGTTCTTTAAATAATCTTTTTGTTTGTTTCATTATTTTTTACCTTTCAAATTTATTATATATAGGTATTATACAATACATTTTTTCAAAAATCACAACCTTTTCGATTTTTTTCCCATGCACTTCTAACCTTACGATCCCTCACAATCTCCAGCATCCTTCCTTCTGCCATCTGCCTTTTCAGCTCCTTAGAATACGGTATCTCGATCGTCGCATTCCCAAGGAAATGCTTTATGTCCTCAACAGAAGCATCCGGTTCTTCCGTGTTCATGATCACAAGCTTGTGTTTTTCTCTTTTGTATTCCGGAGCAGGAAGCAACGGAAGCTGGGAATTCATGAAGGAAAGGGACTTAAGATCCGGTCTGGCTATGCGGAAAGTCTCGTCAGAAAACTTCATTGCAACGTCCGAAAGCGTATCATGCAAACCACTGGTACAATCCACGATCACAATGTAAGAAAGTGCCATGAGTTTAAGTATGAGTGCCTCTGCCTTTGTCGCATCGTAGGCAGGATAAGTGAACCTGTTATCCGTTCCGCTGTATCCCAGGATTGCAAGATTGGGCTTTTCTTTTCTTATGTACATGTTCTTTATCACTTTTTCTGCCGTGATCTCAGGGCAGGCAAGCACTTTTCCCAGGGACTTTTTCTCGTCCCCTTCCGCACCGCAGACAATATCAAGCATGGGTGTCTCGGGATCCGCAAGCACCACGATTACCGTGGTCACGTATCTTTCATATATGCTTTCCGCAAGCTTCACCGCAAAGGTTGTTTTGCCTGCTCCCGGGGCTCCCCAGACTGTTATCAGCTTACTCATTTACTTCTTCCTCCATCTTCTTAAGTTCATATTCCATAATCTGTTTCAAGACTATTTCCTGTTCTTCGAGCAATTCATCCGCCACCTGATCTTCACCCTTATGAACCAGTGCAAAGTGCAGGCTTCCTGTGTTTTCGTAATAGATGAGTCTCTCCGCCTGAGCTTCATTTACAAGCACCGTTATGGTCACAGGTTGCTGGGGCTCGTTCACTTTATCGTTGTCATATCCGTTCTGGGCAGTGGTAGTCACCACCTTAAGATACTCAAGTTCCGCAGGCATCAGCACTTCGCCTTCCTTAAATACAAAGGCTTTTACGATGTCTCCATTCTCTATCTTTCCGGAGATTCCCGCCGCATAGGATCTTAATGTCACGCTGAGGGCCAGCTTCCCGTCTCCGCGTCTCATGATCTCTTCCGCAGTCATTCCGTTGTAAGTGAGCTTTTCGTTAAAAACATAATCTCCCGTCACCATGTCAGCCGCCGCATATCTTCCCAGCACCATGCCTTCGTTTGAAAGAGCGCCGCCAGGCACGTTAAACGCTCCCACCGTCACAAGTTCTATGTCGTCTTCCGTGATCATCTGTCCTGCTTTTATGTCTTTCTTTACTCTCACCTTTTCAGTTTTGTTATCCAGGATCCGATTTGTAAGGGGCGCCACTCCGAATGAAATGATAAGCGCCGCCACTATACATATGATCCCGATCACTGTTCTGTTCTTCAGATCTATCTTTAATGATCTCATTTGTTCTCTGTTCTCCTTTACTCTTTGCTATAGCACCCGCAAGATAACTGCAAACGCCGCCATATAAGGAACCAGCGGAAAGCCCTCGGTCCGTTTCTTCTTAACAAGTCCCTTCACACCTTCCACCGTCACCGCAGCCACAAGACCAAGCATCACTGCTATAATCCCCTTCTCCGCTCCCAGCACTGCTCCGATTCCAAAAGCGATCTTCACATCCGCTCCTCCCATCATGCTTTTCTTTGAAAAGATCAGAACAGCCATAAAGGGAAGCACCGTAAGAAATGCTCCCCCTATGCACTTAAGGAGCGGATTTGTAAGCACCGCCGTGATCAGAAGCATGACCGTGTATTCATCTTTCACGATCCTCGTCTTTACATCCGATACAGATGCTGCAAAGAGGATCAGTGCAAAGACGCCCACGGCCATCACTTCGTCGAAAAATGCCGCAATTTCAGCCCCATCAGCCGGCATAGTTGAACATCTCGGTAACCTTGGACTTCATGGTGGGGATGACGCTTGTGTTGAAGAGAGCATAGAGTCCCGCAAGGATCACACCGCCGATAACCACGGAGATGATGATCTTGATGCCTGTGTCCACATAACCTTCGCCCTTCTTGTCCTTAAGGACTTCCTTCACCTTGTTCTTTGCGTTTGTTACGGCTGCCATAGCCTTGATTTCTGTAGTCATTACCTTTTCATTGATGTTATTGATCTTTCTCATTGTTTTTCTTTTCCTTTCGTTTGTTTGAATTATTGTTTTAAGTTACAATCCCAACGCTTTTCCTACCAGCTGTTGGGATCCTTTTACCGCTCCCACCGTAAGTGCTATGGAAAATACCATTTCGCACAGGTAGATGAGCGTTTTCGCCCAGTCTGCATAATTTCCTGTAAAGTCCGGAAGCCCCGAACTTATAAAAGAATTGCAGACCATCATTGCAAGTACCATGAAAACAGATTCAAGAATCACACCAAGCACATGTCTTCCATAGGTAAGTGCTGTGTGAGCCACGTTTCTGTTTCCGCTTGTTGTTGCAAAGGCCAGGGCTCCCAAAGGAGCTATGACCATGATCCTTAGGAACCTGAAATATACGGTATAAAGCATGAAGAAACCACATATGAGGGCGACTGCTACCAAGAGCACGCCTATCACGAGGAAGATCACGCTTTCTCCAAAATCCAGGTTCCTTATGACCTTTTTGTGAGATTCCGCTATTACGAGTGGCTCCATCTCTTTTATGCCTATCAGTTCAACAAGAGCTCCCACTGATTTAAAGATTGTCTTCATAATGGTCAGGTTGTTTGCAACCAGCCATTCGGCAAGTCCTACACGGATCAGCATCCTTAAGATCACTTCAAGCCTCATCTCTTCTCTTATATCCACGCTTTCCGCACAGAACCCGATTACAAAGAACAGCACCACCAGACTTGAGCCCAAAGCAACGAAGATTGGATTTATCTTTTCCACAAGCTGCCATGGGCCTCCGCCTTTAAATTCCGTAGGTGACTGTTTAAGGATCGAGACTGCCGTATTCACCTGGTCATTCCACAGCCCGAAGGCTGTTTCAAGGAGTGTGAGTATGCCTTTTCCAAGATCAAGCATTCACTGCACCTCCTAAAAACCGAGGAATGCAAGAACTGCCGATATGCCGGCCATGAGAAGTCCCGCTACGATTCCCTTAAGTGCGCTGCTCATCGTCGGCATATCATTAGCCTGGAAGGCAGAGGCAAATTCCATTATGTTCTTTGCAAGAACAATGAGCCCGACAGCTCCGATAACCGAGATAACAAGTATCTTAAGGTTCTGGAGCGGTTTGAGTACCGCATCCACGTCCGTTACTGCCGTAAGCACGTTAATTCTTTTCATTCTCTTCATCATCCTTTCTTTGATACATCTCTTGCGAGATATCCTTTATTACTGTTTCTTTGGTGATCCGTTTTCATCTGCGCTCCTCTCATGGTCTCTTATGTACTGTTCCATCTTCATGACGGAATTTCGTGAATGATAAAACTCCAGAATCTCTTCTTCGGAAAGCTTCGCTTCAATGGCTTTCTTAAGCATCGCCTCCTGCTCCTCGCTGAACCTTTCTTTAAGTTTTCTTTTGGCTATTGCCACGGAAACCACGGGACGTTTTCCGCGCTTTACCCCGCCTGTTCCGCCTTTCGGTGGGGCAGCCGGGAGCCCTTCGTCTTGCGTTACTTCAGTCAAAAGCTCATCCGTCTCTGCATCCTCCGTTCCGGAGCCGTCTTCTGTATGTTCCAGAACAACCACACTTCCATCTTTTATCCTTGCAAAGATGTCCCTCTTTTGCATCTCTTCCGACGCAATGATCTGAAGATCTTCGTAGGAAAGCTTCGTTATATGCACCTTGTCATCACCGTTATTAAGCCTCTTTTTGTAATACTCAAGTGCCTTAGGTCCAAGCAGCACGATCTTACCTGCATTTTTAAGATTCCTTACAGGGATATGTTCGTACTTCTCACCACCGCCGTCAGCAGTCTGTGAAAACCTCGGGTGTTCCATCGGTATGAACTTTCTGTCGTAGATCGGATCCACGCCTCTTATAAAAAGAAGCAGATATCCGTTCTGCATCTTTCGTGCTTCATCTGCTGTCATGAGTTCTCGCCCGATCACATCATAGTTATGGCTTGAAGATCCGTTCCTGCTCTTGGTCTCGCTGCTGGAATCCTTGTTGATTGTGCCTTTCCCAAGAAGCTCGGAAATGTACTTGTGTGTCGTCTGCTCATTGCCTCCGAGATAAACCAGCGTGTCACAGTTTCCCGGTATCGTTTCCCACGTTTCCTTAAACAGCGCCTTGATCTGCGCGAGATTCTGGATAATGATCACCGAACTGATCTCACGGCTTCTCATGGTAGAGAGCAAGGAGCAGAAATCATCCGGCAAAGCCACGTTTGCAAACTCATCCAGCATAAATGTCACATGAATCGGCAACCTGCCGCCATAATTAAAATCCGCCTGATAGTAAAGTTCCTGAAATATCTGCGTATAAAGCATTCCAACAATGAAGTTATATGACTTGTCGCTGTCTGGGATTATGCAGAACAGTGCGGTTTTGGTCTTTTCATCCCCGTCCACACCGATCCCGATCTCCGCAAGGTTCAGATCATCCTTTGACAGAAGCGATAGCATCTCTTTGTTTTCAAGATATGCAAGCCTCGAATTGGCACTGATGATAATGCTTCTCACGGTATCTCCGGCACCACGCATACATTTTCTGTACTGCTTGAGTGCAGGATGATCGTTTCCGAGCGGTGTCTTTGCAAGTTTTTCCATTCTGGCGGTTAGATTGCTGACCTTGTCCTTTCCTTCAACCACCTCCGCTTCAGACAAAAGCTTCATTACAGATCCGAAGTTTCTGTCCTTCTCATCCATCTCACTCCAGACATAAAGAAAGAGGGACTGCAAGAACAATCCCTCCGCCTTTTCCCAGAAGGGATCCGTAGGAGCACCTCCTTTTGGAGTCGTGTTACTTATTATGTTTGTTACCAGCTTTACCACATCCGTTTCGGATCTTATGTAAGAAAACGGATTGTAACGTTCCGACTTTGAAGGCTCGATAAGGTTTAAAACCTTCACATTGTAGCCGTTTCTCTTAAGCATCCCGGCGCAGCTCCTTGTAATCTCTCCTTTCGGATCAGTGCAGACAAATGAGGACTTTGGAAGTGCCATAAGATTGGGCTTTACAAAGAAGAACGTCTTTCCTGCGCCGCTTCCGCCTATCACCAGCTCGTTGTTGTTTAATCCTGTCTTTCTCGTGTTAAGCGACATCCTCACATTTCGGCTTAAGATCCTGTTATTCTGCTCATTTGGATCCGCGAATCTTCGGTTTGCATCCTCCGGATCCATATACTTTGCAGATCCGTATTCACGGCCGCGCATGTACTTCTTCGGTTTTGTTTTATACATGAGCACCGCAATTATATATGCCGACTCACAAAACAATATCCATCCGATGACTTCCGATCCGAAGTTTCCGTCAAAGGGATGTAGCATCGCATCATCAATGTACTCCGGTATGAAGAGAACGTTTCCCGTAACCGCAAACGCCCTGTAAAGGATCAATCCGATATAGGCTGCCGCAACGATTCCGATAATAAAAAAGATGATCGCTGCAATGTTTTTTCGTCTTCTCATCAGATCACCTTCCCGAACGCTTATGTTCTTTCAAAGATGTACTTTGCGGCTTGTTCTTTAGCGCCTTCTTCGCTTTATCAGCTCTTGCGGTTCTCTCAAGAGTATCTTTGAACACAGGATCGTAACTCCGGTCATATATCGCCTTTCCGGTCATTTTCTTGACGGGTTTCCCTGCTTTGTCCAGGATGTCATATTCCTTATCCTTATCAAGGAATGTAAGACGTGTCTTCCCATTGTTTATGACCTTTACGTCCTCTGCCTTAAACTCTATGAATTCATTGGGCTGTCTCGGGATCCTTGTTCTGACGTTTTTTTCGTCCTCGTTGTAAACAAGTTTTTCATCAATGGTTATGCAGATCTTACTCTCGTCCTTTGAAAGCTCCGCCACATCAAGCTGTTCTTTCACCTTGCCGAGTTCCTCCATTTTCTCAGGACTGAGCTGCTCCGCAAGGCTCTTCAAGTTTTTTTCTTCACCCGGTTCATTAAGAAGTTTCTCGATCTCTTCCTCTTTGCCGTTTGAAATGTACTCTTCAAGACTCGTCACCTGACCAACCTTCATTTTTTCCTGAAGTGCAATGACTCTCGGAAGAGAATCCGTATGGAACAAAACCTCCGTCATCTTATCCTCTTTATTGATGTCAGGAAGTCTGGTGTAAAGGATCCCGTATTTCTTGGCATACTTCTCAAATGTCTTTATCTGAGATTCATCAAATTTAAACACCTGAAGATCGGATCCCTGCTGGAGCAGCTGTTTCATTGTGACTTTACCTTCCAGTTTGTCCCTCATAAAGAGGAACTGGAAAACCGATGCCAGCGTTTTTATTCCTTTTACGCCGGCGCCACACACCTTAAAGACCACATCCACACCGTCAAATGCAATGTTCAGGATCTCTACGGCTTCTCCTATCTCGCCCATATACCTTCATCCTCCAAGTCGTCGTCCTCACCGTACTCTCCGGCGCTGTTGATCTCAAGGGCAATATCTCTTGCCATGGCAATGACTTCAGGTGAAAGATCGGGATCCGATATTTCAAGGATCTGACTTCCCGAAAGTCCCATTTCAACCGCCTTTTTGATCTCTTCAAGCTGTTCCCTTGTATATGCTCCGTTATAGATGTTTCTGTAAACCGCGTTTCTCGAACGATACGGTGTAGGCCTCTCAATGTAAGCCTCCGGCAAGCACGGCCAAATGTGGATGATCTCGATTTCGATCACAGCCTCTGTCTTTTCCTTACTTTTCATTTTGTCCTTTCCCGTAAGGCAGAAGCATCACCTCTGCCTTACGTACTCTCTTTCTCTGGTTTTTAGTTTCTTTTTGGGTTCAAGGATTTTGTCTTTATCTTTTTCAATTTCTTTGGTTTCTTCTTCCGGTTTTTCTTCTTTTACAGCACTAAGCACCGTATCCCTGATCACACGCTCAAGCGCCTTGCACTCCCCCACAGCTTTGACATGTTCTTTCTTAACTATCTCCAGCTCGTTTGCGATGCTGTTCCGTAGTTCCGCTATCTCTTCTTCAGAGTAGCCCATATCCGTCGTGAGTTTTTCAAATGCGGTCCGATCCCGATAGAGCCTTGTCTTTTCAATAGATACCTTTTTTCTTTTTTCATCCAACTCTTTCTTGAGTCTCATAAGGTCATTCGCGCCTTTTACGTTGTATCTGAGAAGCAACAGGCTCTGCTCTTGGATCTCTTTAAGCCTTTTGATCTCGTTTTTGTATTTGTAAGCCTGGCTGTATGGACGTTTTTTCAACTTCCCGAGCCTGTAAAGCTTTGCAATATACCGTTTCTGAATAGGAGATAAAGGCCTTCTCCGGACCTTTCCGGCGTAACACCTTTTAATCGAGGGTGCAGTATTTAACTTTTCATGCTTCAGGTTGAGAAGAGTTTCCCGCCTTATCCTTTCTTTAAGACGAGCTTCGCTGTACTCTTCTCCAAGTGACTTCGTTCTGCAAAAGCGTTTCATTTCAGGCGGCTTGATGGCAAAGTACTTACCACACTTTACTTCGTAGCCTCTTGCGATCAGTTCCTCTTTAAACTGTTCAAAATCCGACGCAAGGATCACCGCTGCATCCAGATCTCTTAGGATCATCGTTTTAAAGACCCCAAGATGCCCTCCACCCGTTACAATATCCCTATAGAGTTTTCCGGCTTCACCCTTTTTATCAACATCTATCACCGACAAACCGTGACTCGCGCAAAGTCTGTTTATTATTGGTTGGATGTCTCTTTTCCAGTCACCTTTGTCGTAATGATATTTGTATCCATCTAAAAAGGACACGCTGTTAAAAACAACGTGTCCGTGAATGACTTCCGTATTCTCATGTACTGCATAGACCGCTTCGTATCTCTCTCCCAGGTACTCCTCTACGAACTTTCCGATGATCTCCATCGCCGTTTTCGCATCCGTTTCTCCGGGGGCAAAAGATATAATGAAATGATATCCCTGACGCTGTTTCAACTTGCCGTAATATTCTTTGGTCTTTACCATCTGCTCATAAGCTGAGTGTGCATCGCAATGAACAGCGCCTGTCAAGATCCCTTCATGTGTCTTATGCGGGTTAAGTATATAGTTTATTGCTTTGCCCAATCTTCGGTGCTGTGGGTTATCCTTTGTGGATTTAATATTTAACAGTTTACATATCGCCAATCTTCGCAGCCGCCTTTCCTACAAGATCCGTAAGGATCTTCATGTTTGCAAGTAATCTTCTTGACTCGCTTTCGTTGTAATATCCGCAGTTGGCATTGTGAGCGATCTGATTGATGTTGTTTCCGATCCTATGTACCTCATAAATAAGGTCATTTACCTGCTTGTGGACAACATAATCAAACTGCTTCCCCCTCATGCTCCTTCTGAGATATTCCCCTGCGGTAAGTCCCGCTTCGGCAGCTTTTTCGTCCAGGTACTCTCGTTCTTTTTCTGTGAATCTCACACAAAAGTATCCTTTTCTTTCAGCTTTTCCGTCCTTTTTCTTCATGGATTTTTACCCTCCTTTCGCATATGGACTTTTGTTACTCCGTTCCGGCGAGATACGCATTTTGTGATACCAAAATGCTGCCTCGCCGGTGGATGCCCCGGACCCCTGTTTAGGTTAGGATACTTCCTCCCGGGGCTCGGAAGGTTTAGCGACCGGAGTGCTTATGCTCGGGTTCCTCACGTTCAAGATCCCTATCGCTTGTAACCATCTTGAGTGTTCTTGCATCCTTGTCGTAAAAATAGACATTATCGGAAAGCTTGTCCTGAACATCAACAACGGTATCATTCACAGTGCGAACGGTCTCAGCAAGGTTCTCAACAGACGCGCCCTTTGCCGAAAGTGCAAGCAATTCGTGAAGAGAGCTGGGAAGGATCATAAGATCGCCGTTAAGCTTTTCAGCCACATCCTGAAGCACATCGTCATAGAGCATCGTTCCCGCACCCATCATTCCGGTGCTGTTGGAGATCACATAGACACCGGTGTCTTCCCTGAACATGTCGTCCATGAGGTTCACCTGATCCTCGGAATCTCCGCGGGCCTTCATAATAAGGCCGAGCACGTGCTCAAGCTTGTTTACCGTAGGTTTCATGATCTCCCTGGTGTTTTTGTAAGCTGCTTCGTAAAGCTGCTCTTCGGTGAGCTTAAGGCTCTCCGCCACCTCGTCGGTAATCATGATGCTGCTGAAGCGGTCACCTTCCTGGCCCACGAGAGCTCTGTATATGACCGAAAGGTCTTCCTTCTCTCTGTGAGGCATGTGGGAAAGCATCTTGGCATTCTGCTCGGTGTTGATGATCTGGAAGATGATCTTCCCATCAAACTGTCCGGGTCTTATGGATGGTGCCTCGATGTTCGCATTCCTCTGCTCATACAAGAGCTCGGCTGCCTCACCCACGATCTCATCAAGGCTTTCGCCTCTCTGATACATCTCATAGTAGTTCTGGATGTAAATGCAGGGTGCCACGCTGGATCCCGTCTTGCGGAATGTGATCCCGTCAACTTCGCAGTTGATCTTCTCCTTCTTCATAAATTCGAGGACACCCTTTTCAGGCATCGCTCCGATCTTTTCGCTGATCTTTTCCTTGAAAGCTGCAGCAAATTCTTCATAGTTTAACATTTCGTTTTACTCCTTTTCTTCTTCATAGTGAAATGCAAACTCCCTGAACCGTTATGCCCATCCTTAAGCCGGAAGTCTCAAATCCGGGCATAAAAATAGGCTCGTGACGTATGCGTCAAGAGCCTATAAAGAAAGGCAACACGGACGAGTTTTATCAGCTCTCGTTCATATTGCCTAGTATAATAATATCACAGGTTTTTAAAAAAGAAAATGGACATTTTCGTCCGTGATAGTCCGTGATGAACCCAAATCACATTTTTTCATTTTTTTCGGTTAAAAAATCCGATCAGGAAGATGGCAACCCAAAGGAAAATATCTGCCAAACTTTGAAGAAGCATGGAAACATAATAGTTTGTTCCGAAGAACGTCTTCAAATCTGCTGCCATGGATATTGATTCATATACGTTTATGCAGATCACAACTGTTCCGATGGCAAAGAGTATCATAGAAAGGATACTGCCGCTCCTAAAAGAAAGGCCCTTAAGCGAAAGCAGCGTCATAAGAAGGAAGATCACTGCTAACGCTAAGATTACTATTTCCGCAAATCCTACAGCATTATACTCCAAGGCTCCCTTGATCGAAGTGATAGCCCCGTAAGCTATGATTATTGTCTTTATCCCGAGTGATGTTGTTAAAAGAAGTTTCTTTTGCAGAAATGCATACAAGATAAGGAAGATCGGTACTGCTATGGATCCAATTCCTAAGATAACGCTTAAGGAATCTGCTCCACCGTTAAAAGTAAAGATGTAACCCATAATCATTAACACTGCCGAGATAAATGCATCTGCAGCAATACACAAGTTTTCTTTTTTTTGTTTAAACATTTTAAGTCCTCCGCTCTTAGTCTATAAAACAGTTAGCCAATAAAGATAACTGCCATGCAGATGCTCCGTTAGGTGTACCTTTCCATTATCTCAATGTCATAATCTAACTACTCTTCAAGTTGCGGAATATTAGCCAATTCCTGTAGTTTCTTTCTGAGCAATTCTTTATCCGGCAACTGTAACTGATACTGTGATACCATCATCGGTGACATAGTCCGGCTCATTGCATATTCAACCACCTCATCGTTCTTTGAGGCACAGAGAATCAAACCAACACTGGGATTCTCATCAGGCTTCTTAACCTGTCTATCAAGTCCTTCCAAATAGAAGTCCATCTTTGATACATATTCCGGTTTGAATTTACCGGTCTTCAGCTCTATAGCCACAAGGCAACGCAAGTTCCTATGATAAAACAGTAAATCGATTTTAAAATCCTCACCCCCAACGGTTATGGCATATTCTTCATCGATAAATGTAAAATCCTTGCCTATTTCAAGAATGAACTGCTTCATTCCGCCTATCAAGCCTTTACGAAGATCTTTTTCAAGAAAGCCTGTTGGCAAATCCAAGAACTCTATTACATAAGAATCCAAGAAAGGGTTCATCTCGGCTTGAACCTTTTCCGGCAAGAGTTTATCCTTTGAAAGCATGTAGCGTTCATAATATCCGCTGTCCATCTGACGTTCCAACTGCCTTTTTGTATAACGTTCTTTAATAGCAAGCCGAATATAGAATTCACGCTCTTCATCAGATTTACAACCTGACATTATCAAAAGATGATTCGTCCAACTCAATTGTGTCACCAGCGGTGACACTTTTTCATTTTCAGCATAAAGCTCATAAAACTGCTTCATTCTGTACAGGCCTCTGCGGTTAAATCCTTTAATTTCAGGGAATCGCTCTTGAATATATTCCGAAAGTGCGTCTATATAGCCGTCACCGTAAGCAGCTTCCTTTGCACGTTCAGAAAGAAATTTACCCACAGCTTGATACATAAGAATCAGTTCCTCATTCACCTTTCGAAAAGCTTTTTCTCTGGCTTGATTTATTATATTAACGACTTGATCAAATCCCTTGTTCATTTCATTCATAATGCTGTCTCCTGTAAAAGTGTCACCAGTGGTGACATTTTCTTATCTTAATGGTACAAAACACTAAAATATATCCTACCACGAATAGAAACTGTTTTCAATGAAAATCCCTGTAACCACGCAGGTTTATCAAGTTATAGAAAATAAAAACATGAATAGTAATCTGCCAACTGATAGAGCGTATCCTTCTTTTTCTTTCCAAAAAACTGATTTTCTTTTACAAAACCGGAATCAATCAAGTTCTTTAGAATCTCTGACAACGCCCCATTTGAGGCAATACACATTTTACACGGAACCGTCAATAATGCTTGTCTAAATCTCCATATTTTTGTTGGATTTAGATAAGCATTTTTATCTGCAACAGTCAAAACGCTTATGCACAGACAACACATTTTTGCTCCCTAACTCAACATTTTTTCGAGTTAGGGAGCAAAAATAAAACGATTCAAACTTATCCCTGTGTTTCTGTAAGCCGCTTAGGTTGTTTACCAAGTCACCGGCTCCATTCATAATACGCAATCCTATACCTTATTTCATTATGTTCCCTCAACTTCCCCCTCCCCTCCGCCGATAATATATATGCACGGACGGCACTATATCGCAAAGGAATGCTTTGCTGTATGGTGTCTTTTTATATACCCGCTATGGAGGTAAAGCTATGAACATCTGTGCTGTAGGATATGACCTTGGATATAAAGAAACAGTTTCAAAGAATAACGCAGAAAGCGTCAAGAGTTTTTCCGATGCAATCCGGGAGTTTGAGGAAGCGCACAAGGTAACAGCAGAGGAGCTCAAAGAGGATATTGACTGGCGGAAAATGTCGGATGATGAGTGGGACAAGCTGCTTGAGGGTGTGGATGAGCAAGTGGACGCGTTTAAGGAGCATCTTCAGAAGATGAAAGAGATGCAGGAAGAGGCCATGCAAAAGGCTGCGTCTCAGGCAGATCCAAGCATGAAGGCCATAGCCGCATCGGCAGCTGCGCTTAAAGTGGCTGCGAACGGGCTGATGCCGTCGGCCGGCGGTGCATATGTCAAAAGTGAAGACTGGACGAAAAATCTTGATACGGATGATCAGACTGTTCTTTTAGAAGCAAAAGAAGCCCAAGAGCGGGCTTCCATGGCTATAAACAAGATGCATGAGATCCTTGCGTCAGACAATGTTATTTTCGGGGATTCCGGCACTACTGACAGTATTGTGAAGAGGAAACGGGGACGTTTCATTTCGACTCATCATGCCCACTCGCATCCTATATGACACCCTAACCCCGTCCCCAACGGCTCTAGGCCTGCAGGTCAAGCATTTTTAGTCCAAATCGTGTATTTTTGCATTATTTTGGATCAAAAATATTGCGCCTTCTATGTCATATTAACTTGCAATTTTATTTACCAAGAAAATCTTTAACCTCTTTAATCCATTGTTTTGTTTCAAAACTTAAAAGCTGCGCGTGAGCGTACCCGTCAAAACACTTAATTTGCGTCTGTGGATTTACTTCTTTCATTTTCAGTGCAGCCTTCTTTGATACTGTTTCATTTCCTTTTGTACCGTGCATAAATAAAATTTTACACGAATCATCATACTTTTTGAATTCAAATGCAGAAAAAACACTTTTTAATACATTCCTGATTGACTGCTCATCCATATGACCAGCCAATTTAAGAAAATCATCCAGATATTTTTCCGGAAGAAAATCCTTTTTGAAGCTTTCAATAACTTTAGGATCCCGCTTTTTTGATTTGTTTATTATACTTATATAGTTTTTGGTCATGAACCCAATCAGTATTTTGGGCATCGAAAGAAGCGGTGCACCATCAAGGACTAAATTCTCTGCGGTAATTTCCGGCATTCCGGCAAGTACAGCCGCTATTCTTCCGCCCATCGACAATCCGCAGATCATATAGAGATTTTCTTTTCCGTTTTTTTGCAGATAATCACGGATTTTAACCGCCTCATCATCAACAGATATAAATTCGCTTGCTTCTTCCTGCGTATGCGCATCCAATTCCGGAATTATCGCAAAGTATTCATTCGAAAATGCATCAGAAACTTCTTTCCATATCTGCCAGGGATTAAGCATTCCATGTATCAATAAAATTGCTTTACCGGAATCATTTCCAAATGTGTGAAAAATCATTTTATTTTCCCTCCCAACATCAATATGACTGAATCTGCAAGACACGAAAACATTTTTTCCGGATCATATTTTCCCCTGGAATCAGCATTCTCATAGTTTTCCGAAATTACATATCCCAACTTTGCTCCATGAAACGTTACTACCATAAAGCTGATGATTTCATCTACGGACCTGATCGGCTTCAGTTTCTGCTTTTTCACTGTTTCATCCAGATATTTTTTCATCGAAGTAAGTCAACGGGGACGTTTCATTTCGACTCATCATGCCCACTCGCATCCTATATGACACCCTACCCCCGTCCCCTTGGCTCATTGAACCCTTTTATAGAAACGTGGTCCTTCTTCACCAATAATTCCTAATGGCGAAAAACCACACTTTTCAAGCACTCTTTGGGACTTCTTATTATCCTCTTCTGTTTCCGCTTCTATTTGACAAACTCCTGATTGATTTGATGCCCAAGCAATCACTGCCTCAACTGCCTCTGTCGCATAACCTTTGCCCTGATGTTCTTCTGCGATACCATAACCAATTTCAACCGAGCCATCATTATTTAAACCTTTAAAACACAAATCGCCAACATGGGTTCCATCTTTTTGCTCTATCTCCCATGTCGCGTACCACTCCCAAGCATCCGGATGATCAAGGGATTCTTGCAACATTTCACTATATGCCTTTATTAATTCTTTATCTGTCTGCTTTTCAATTAAACTACGCATCTCATCTTCTGACATAGTATGAATTGCTAAGCGTTCTGTTTCAATAATCATTTCATTCTCCCTATAAACTTGAATTTATAAATTAAGGACTGCTTCAATACAAAGCTGAAGGGCATATTCTGCAGAATCTTCGCCCCAATCCCGTTCATCATAGTGTTCGGCATCTGCAAGGGTGTCGGCTGTAAACAGTAATTCACCCCAGATTGCATTTCTCATTTGTGCGCAAGCCGCCAATGCAGAACACTCCATTTCCACTACTGCACAGCCTTCACTTTTTCGGTATTCAACTTTTTCCTTTGTTTCTCGGAAGAAACCATCTGTCGACCATGTGGTAACTTCTTCATAATGCAAATGATGTTCTCTCAGTGTTTTCTCAATGGCAGAACGTGCCGTTTTCGATATCTCAACAAATCGCGAAGGTGGAAGGTAATGGTAGGAAGTCCCTTCATCTCTCAGCGCTTTGCTTGGAATCAGAAATACGTTTTCATCCATTGACATCAACACGCCGCATGAACCACAGCTTATAATCTCCCGTACGCCATAAGCAATCAACCAGTCCAATATTTGTGTTGCAGCAGATGCACCTACAGGCGCTTGTACAAGACAGATTTCCAGATCGTTTACATTAAGAATGTATACAGGGTATCTCTTCGTTGCTGAAATAAAATAAGATACAATTCTCGCTTGATGCTCTGCAGCATACCGATCTACGTCCTCACGGAGAAAGGCAAATACTGCTTTCTTAGGAAGAATCATCTGTATATGCTCGTGGTCTGGCATAATTACGGCTTTTGGATCGTTATCATATTCCAGAATAGGGATGTTGTTTTTTATGATTCCCATAATCGTTCTCCTCCACAAATACCGATTTAGTGATATCCCGTCAAACTGGAAGTTAACGTTCTGATTTTAGCAATCCATAATAGCAAGCATCACAAACTCCCTGATTATTCCAATCTGAACAGCGTAAAGTACCCTCATACTTCATTCCACATTTTTTCATTACCTTACCAGAATTTGGATTCCTCG
>JAEEGK010002418.1_pt1 | contig 46778 bp, 31 predicted proteins | sample 8958771 | NCBI WGS metagenome assembly JAEEGK01 (sample SAMN16246547, study PRJNA631951) | gut metagenome | biome: gut microbiome; feature: rumen; material: SC-attached | host: Bos | place: Iran: Karaj | collected 2018-10 | reverse complement strand
ACTCTTTATCTGCTGCCGCCTCAATAAGCTGCCATTCAGGAATAACGTAATAATCGGAACTGACATACGAATCCATAATCTTATTCTCTGTAAATGAGGCATTTACGACCACGAGGATATTTCCGTCGACGTTTTCAAGGTATTCGTTCAAATCTTCCGCTTTCCCGGCCTGTTCTTCGGAAACATGATAATTCTTCTTTATTTCCTTTATCGCTATATCCGAATTGATAACTTCTGCCAGAAGTATAGTTGAAACAAAGAAAATGAGGCTTAAACCTTTTCGTTTTAACATCAAAAGAATGAGACCGGTTACAACAAAAGCTGCAGTGAGTAATTTGAGAATCACGATCCCGTTGTTGATAACAACCGCTTCCGTTCCCTCTCTCATATCGGTAAACCGGAAATCAAACATGTAATTATATAGGTGAAGTCCTGTAAAATCGGATATCGTATACGGAATCCTCTCCGCAGGAAGGAAAACAAATGCTGCAATAAAAACAACTGAAGTAATAATCAGTCCAGCCTTTTGTTTCGCCGACAATTCAACATCATTTTTCTCTATAGAGCATAAAAAGATCATAAGAATTGGTATCATCAAAGGCGCATAGTACCTTAGATGCTGCCTCGGGATCACACGGCCAAGATCTTCTCTTACGGAAATCGTAAATGCGATCGTTGCCACATTTATAATCACGCAAATGATCAGAAACAGGAAAGATATCTTTTGGATACGCGAAAGATTCTTAAATGATATAAGCGAAAAAACTATCGAAAAAAGGAAACTCGCTAATCCCAAGAAGATTAAGTGTATGAAAAATGCATATATCATATACTCGAAAGCGTAATGCGTTCCTATAGCCGAAAGGCTCGTCTGGTCATATGAATTATTCATACCACGGAATATCGTAAGTTTCGCAATAATAAAACATATCCCGAAACTTGCCATATATCCCACGCACTGTCTTAATACTCCTTTAAACGTCTTTTCTCTTATTCCTATGATCACAGATACCGCGAGGAAAGCCAGTACAAAGTACAGGCTGACTTCCTTGGTAAGATATAACAGGTACGAGAATATACCGTTTAGGATCGAATATATTATTTGTTTCCTGGGTGATCTTTCTGTGAGAAGGCAGATAAGGAAATAAACTTCCCACATCCCGAGAGGAAGAAAGAGATTCTCACTCATAAAAGTGAGCGAGTAACACATATCCGTAAAAACAGACAAAAGTAAAAGAGATAAAAGGATAATCTTCTTATTGTTGTCTGATATTTTCTTAGCTATAAGATACCCCGGAAATACCGAGCTGCTGACCAGGATCGAATTGATCAATGAGATCACTTTTATTCTGATGATAGAATTCTTAATAAAATATGTCGGTGCCAGAAGAAGCGAATACAGGATCTTCTGATAATCGTTCTTTGCACCGTAGATTGAAAGCGAACCGTTCGCAAACATGTTCTTTGCTATCTGCAGATATCTTAATTCGTCACGATATGTATGTGCAGCCTTGGAAAAGTCTGCGAAATATAATCTTAAAAGGACCTCGATGAGAAAAAGGCCAAAAACAGCAATAAGGATAAGTTTATCTTTTTTACTATCCGTATTTTTGTCCAAACTTCTCATCAAAGGTCCTCTGTCTTAATCAATTATCCAATTATCTTCTGAGTCCGTATTTATTGCAAAGATTCGTAAACTCGTCACTAAGTACTATGCCGTTAAAGATATCTTCCCTGCTTGCGCCCTGAGCCATCTGGCTAACCCAGAAATCTCTTCCGCCTTCATCGGCTTCACGGTCCATAAGCGCTCTGTAAAGATATTCAACGTAAGTTGCATCATCAAATCCCTTGTTGATGAATTCTTCAGAGAATATGAAGCCGTATGCGATCTCTGAGCATGAGCATGTATGACTTCTTAAGAGGCTGCAGTGAGTCTCAAGACCCGCTTCGTCGGGATCTCTGTCAAGGCAGACATTGTAAAGTCTTGTTACGAACTGTACGGTATTATCCTCAGCGCCGCATCCCTGGCAGTTGCCGTTGGGCATGGTTCCCGGAACATTGTCATTGATACCGTTACCGTACTCAATACCGTAATCGGCACAGATGCCCTTGAATTCGTCACTTAATACAAAGCCGTTAAATACATATTCTCTGTTCTTGCCCGACGCAAGTATATCTGTCCAAACCTGTAATCCCGCATCATCGTATTCTCTGTTAAGGAATGCCTTATAAAGCTGCTTGACGTAACAAGAATTGCAGTAATTCTTATTCTTAAATTCATCACTGAATATAAAACCGCTCGCAACTTCCGTACCCGTCATTTCACGGTTCACAAGAAGTTCCGTCCAGCTGTCTATTCCGGCTTCATCGGGTTCTCTGTCAAGACACAGACTATATAATCTTCTTACGAACTCCCTTACCTTTTCTTCGTTTACGGGAGGTTCGCTGTTAGGCATGTTTTTATATACCGGTATCTCAAATACAAAGTTCTGATTAAGAGAATTGCATTCCTCATATGCTCTGTAAGTAAGACCCGCCTCACTCATGGGAGCCTGGATATTCTGCATATACTGATGCCAGTAAAGATTGCCGTCAGAATTATCAACATCGAATTTCTGAAGATACAGGGAATCCTGTCCCTTATTGATATAATCCGCGCCTATGATCTGTGCGCCGCCGATGATACCCTTAAATCTCGTATCCCAGCCTTTTTTCTCGGCATACGCTACACCGTTAGCGATGATCTCGGCACTGTTCTTTCCGCTTGCGCCGAAATTGTAATAGTTATATACACCGTATTTGCCGGATATTAAGTCATTGTAGTTTTTCTTATTGGCTACATCTCCCCTGCCCTGTTCCTGAAGTATTCGGCTTGCGATGTGGTAAGGACTTACGCCGCTCTCGATACCGGCCTGAAAGATCGCATTGCAGTAACGGATACCGGGCTGGGGCTTGTCGTCTTCAAGGCAGTTGCCCTGCATCCATGAATTGGAAATGATTGCTTCTACTCCGTCGATCGAATGGATCGATGAATTGAATGATAACTGTTCAAACGCAAAGATATGATACTCATCAAAATAATTGACGGGATTAAGATTATATTCTACAGCTTCTTTTGAAGCTTTAACCCAGTTCTTGCCGGATTTGCCGATATATGTTCCCGTCGAAGGATCGTAATCACCCGGTTCTTTTGATTTCCATGAATCCTTAACCGTAATGGATACAAGACTTCTGTTTCCCTTAAGTTCTTCGTTTACGACATCGTTCCAGTCAAGATTGGTGTTTAAAGGAACAAATGTCCAGTTAGGATGCATGTTCTTAAGTTCCTTTAGTTTAGCCCTGTAACTGTAGGGAAACTCTTCAAAAGGCGTTGCTGCCTCCGCTTTGATCGGGTCAAAAGATAAGGCCATGACTGCGATGATCAATCCCAGCATGGCACTGATTACTCTTATAAATATCTTCTTTGTCTTGTAGTTCATTGCTTATTTCTTTCTGTCTGTCCTTTTTAGTCTCTCTGGAAAATATCTCTTGTGTATACCTTGTCTTTGACATCTTCAAGGCATGTGTCAAATCTGTTCGCTACAATAACTTCGCTTCGTTTCTTAAACTCATCAAGGTCATTTACTACCTTGCTTCCAAAAAATGTACTTCCGTTTTCAAGCATGGGTTCATAGATAATTACTTCCACGCCCTTGGCCTTTAATCTCTTCATGATGCCCTGAATCGAGCTTTGACGGAAATTGTCTGAATTGGATTTCATTGTAAGTCTGTATACACCGATAACGCAGGTCATGATATTGTCTGCGGAATTGTCCATGCGATTGAACTTATCGTAGAATCCCGCTTTCTTTAAGATCTGCTCGGATATGAAATCTTTTCTTGTGACATTACTCTTAACGATAGCTTCGATAAGGTTCTCGGGAACCTCTTTATAGTTGGCAAGAAGCTGCTTGGTATCTTTGGGAAGACAGTATCCGCCGTACCCAAACGAAGGGTTATTATAGTATGTCTGAATTCTCGGGTCAAGACATACGCCTTCGATGATCGCGCGTGAATCAAGTCCCTTGGTCTCTGCATAGGTATCGAGTTCGTTGAAATAACTTACTCTAAGCGCAAGATATGTATTGGCAAAAAGCTTAACGGCTTCAGCCTCTGAAAATCCCATTATCTTTACTTCCACATCCTGCTTTATCGCACCTTCTTTGATAAGAGCCGCGAATTCTTCGGCCTTCTTAACAAGTCTTTCATCTTCGAGTTTGGTTCCGACGATTATACGGCTCGGATAAAGATTGTCGTATAACGCTTTAGACTCTCTTAAGAATTCGGGTGAGAAGATTATATTTTCACTGTTCTTGGCAGCGCGTACTTTCTTGGTATAACCAACGGGGATAGTTGACTTGATGACCATAATGGCATCGGGATTAACGGACATAACCGCATCTATTACGCTCTCAACCGCAGATGTGTCGAATCTGTCAAGATCCGAATCATAGTTGGTGGGTGCTGCGATCACAACATAATCCGCATCCTTATATGCTTCATTGATATCGGTTGTGGCATAAAGATCGAGATCTTTGTTTGCAAGGAAGTCTTCTATCTCGTTGTCCTGGATCGGCGAGATCTTTTGATTGATCTTATCAACCTTCTCCTTAACTATATCAACCGCAACGACTTTATTTTTCTGTGCAAGAAGTGTTGCGATGGACATTCCGACATATCCTGTACCCGCTACCGCTATCTTCATATTGATCTTCCTCCGATTTTTAATATTCTATCTATCTTTTATCTGTATACCTTAAATCCGTAACTCTCAAGCAGTGCTATGAATTCATCCGAATATCCGAATCCGGCTTCGATGACCTGGTCTCTTGTAAATGTGCCGTCATAAAGAGCCTTAACCCACATATCATATCCGTCCTGATCCTCGTCTCTTCCAAAGAACGCTCTGTAAGCATCATGAACGAATTCCTCGTTGGATTTACCCTTGCCAAGATACTCTTCCGATGCGAAGAATCCGTATCTTGCCACAGTTCCCGCATCATACTGACCGTTAAGGATCGCATTCGCCCAGTTTGTTTTGCCTTCCGCATCACTCGGTCTTCCAAGTGCTTCATTATAGAGTCTTTCCATGAACTCATCAAGCTTAGCTGCATCTACGCCCGAAGCATCGATCCTGATACCGCTCTGCGTCTGTGAAGGCTGAGGATTCTGGGGCTGTTCCGGCTGCTGTGCGGGCTGAGGATTCGAAGGTGCACCGCTTGGATCATAAGATCCTGCTTCCATACCGTAAGAAACACATATGTTTCTGAACTCGTCAGAATTTACAAATCCTGCAAATACGAAATCTCTTGTATATCCCTGGCTTAATGCACCGATCCATGTAGCTGCTCCCTCAGGATCGGCTGATGCTTCTCTTCCGAAGAACGCTGCGTACATTCTTGCAACAAATTCTTCGTTGCCATAGCCTCTTTCAACAAATTCATCGCTGAATACAAAGCCGTGAGCGACATCAGATGCCGTCATCTGTTTTGAGAGAAGGACGTTTGCCCAGTCGCTTAAGCCCTGATCGTCATAAGGTCTCTGAAGAATGGTAACATAGAATCTCTTAACGAATTCCTTAACCTGCTCTTCTTTTGCTTTATCTATCTCAGCCTGTGCCTGTTCGCAGTAGTATCTGTAATACTCTCTGTTATTATCGCCAAACTGCGTCACAAGTTCCGGATGTGCTGCCTTATAATCCTCAAGGATGAAATTGGGTGAAGCATTCTGTCCCATATCCATTCCGTATCTTGAGAAATAATAGAACATATCATTAAACTCAGGAGGGTTTTTCCCAAAATATGCGGGAATCGCAGGATTGTTGGCAACATAATAATCAAGATCAAATACAGGCGCGTAGCTTATGCCCTCGAACATGTACTTGTTTATCTCTCGGTACGCCATTCTGTCAGCCTGGCAAGTTGCCTCGCTCTTCCAGTTGGGCACTATATCATACCAGGAACTCACTCCTATCGTTCCCCTGACCTGATCGAATATCCACTGTTCATGAGCAGCATCTCCGTCATCAAGATATTTCCAGATGGTTGCTGCAGGTTCGCCGAGTTCAAAGCCACAATCCTTAAATTTCATGATATGGAATACATCGATCATATCATCGAATTTAGCTTTGTAATATGTATACACAAGGCATGCTGCCTGCTTATCCGTTCCTCTCGCATCGGAAAAGCCCTGTTCCGTAAGCATTACTCTGTGATTGGTACCGAAATTTTTCTTAATATACCCCGTAAGGATCTCGAGATTGTATCCGTCTACGAATCTTGCACTCTCGCTCTTCGGATTGTAAGTATGATTGGACCAGATATCTGTCTGGTAAAGACTTGCGGGATAGCAGTGATATGCCACGCACCAGTCCTTTGCATTGCCTTCTTTTGCGGCAAACATATCAAGGAAAGTTTTGGCAGGAAATACCTTTCCGTTATCCTTCTCTGTCCAGCAGTGATCAAGACACGCACAGACTCTGGCAGCCGAATTCCTGCTCTTTACCGCATCGTAAACAAGATCATACCACTTGGTATATTTTTCCATCATGAGATCGTAGTTGCTGATGCCCCATCTTCCGCCGCCTACATCATACATGCAGTCATCACCGAAATAGTTCCACATATCGGGAGCATTTACTTCGTTACCGCATACCCAGCAGTCTACATGACATCTGTATTTGCTGAAGATCTCTGCAAGGAAATTCATATATGCTCTGTATTCCTTAACCACCTCAGGTTCGGTCATATTGGGTGCATAGTAATTGAATCCCGTATGTGATCTTGCACTCGGTTCGATAAGACGAAGTTTGGTGGAATCGTATCTTACAAGAAGCTGCACCGTAACGGTTAGATTCTGATCGTTTAATCCGCTTACGACACCCGAATTGTATAAGCCTTCAGGTATCTTGAAATAATATGTATCACCTTCGAATGTATATTCAGTGAATCCGGATTTGTTTGATTTGTTATCATCTATAAATCCGTCATCTATGAACGCATTGATAAATGTGTTGTATGTATCTTTCCTCTCCGAATCCATAAAGCTCTGCGTACCCTTTATGGGGCGATCCGGTGTGAAAAGATCTTCGTGCCAGTACTGGCCGTTTCCTGCTGCTTCCGCTTTTATAGGAAGTGCAAATACTGCGGTAAAAACAGTGATCAAAGTTAAAATAGTTACAAGTAATCTGTTTCCCGTTTTTTTCATGATATTCCCCTTTATCATTTTTGTTTCTATAATTTGTTTTCAAGCTTCGGTTCAAAGGAAATAAGGTACTTCCAAAGTTTCTCCGAAATGGCTTCGTAAGAATAATCCTTAAGATGCTCTCTCTGCGCCTCTTTTATCTCTGTACGAAGTCCCTCGTCTTTAACGAGACTGTCGATGGCACCCGCTACGGTAAGAGGATCTTTTTCTTTAAGTAAGAGTCCGCCTTTACCCATCGTTAAGGTAACAGCAGTCGAATCGTATGCCACGATCGGTATCTCAAAGTGCATAGCCTCCAAAAGAGGTATGCAGAAACCTTCATGCTCACTTAAGCAGACAAATACATCCGCACTCTTTAATGTGGCTATCACGCTGTTAAACGATACATGTCTTGTGAACTCGACGTTCTCAACTTTAAGTTCATCTATGTACTTTACAAGGCTCCTGTAATAAAGATCGTTGTCATCATATCCGCCAAGAAGTATAAGTCTCGAATTGGGATTGTAATACTTTTTGTAATATGAAAATGCTCTTATGATATCTTCCTGCTTTTTGTTGGGACATATTCTTCCGACAAAGAGAATGTTGGTCATGCCGTCGGCAAGTCTCTCAAGTGTATCCTGATCCGGATTCTTGTCATAATCCTCAAAAGGAATGATGATCGGAAGAACATCTATCGGACATGTATATCCGTATGAAATAAGATCGTTCTTATTAAACTCTGAATCCGCAAGGCAGTATACAGGGATATCTTTCATGGATTTAACCTGATCTATACCCATCTGACATGCATCCGTCGAAAACTTATTATACGGTGCAAAGAATTCCGAGGGAGTGATATTGTGATATACGAATATCTTACGCCCTCTCAAGTCCTTGATCTTCTTGTTAAACTCCCAGTAGATTGCAATATGAAGGATGATGATATCACTGTCTCTGAAAACGGGAAGTTCATTGATGCTTCTCGCATCATCTTTGGAAAAATTACCGCCGCAGGATTCATAAAAGATCCTGGTCTTTATCTTCTTTGTGTTCTTTAAGAAATCATGGATGGCAAGAACATCATTTCCGACGCCGTCGCCTCTTCTTAACGAGGGCACAAGCTGGAAGATCCTTATCTCTTCGGTATTTTCAAGGTTCTCGCTTAAATAGTTCTCAAGAAAATCAAGTCTCTTCTTTAATTCCTCGATCTCTCTTTGCTGTTCACGATTATGTGCGATCAGTTCGTTCATCGTGTCACGGATCGCAATGTTGGCTTCGTTCTGAGCGGCATTTCTCGGAGTCGTGGAGAAATTGATAAGCTTGCTGATACCTTTCTTTATTACCTGTGCTCTTCCGGGTATCGGCAGTTCTGCGGGAATGACCGTCTTCTGATTTAAGTTGTTTAATAATGATTCATATCTGTCAAATTGGATATTGCCTGCGTCACTTTGAACATCGTCCCTGGTTTCGGCTACAATACCGTCAAAACTTTTTTCATTATCGTTAAGCTTAAATTCTTCGTTCTTAAGTTTTATATCAGCTAAAATCTTTTCAGTATCCATATCGTTCTCTTTCTCAGTATGTTATAAAATCTTTTATCTTGTTTGCGATGACTTCGGGAGCAAATTCTTCCTCGATGTATCTCATCGCTCTCTCGCCGATCTCTTTTCGTTTGGTCCCGTTATCGTTAAGCTCGTTTATCGCTTTTTCTACTTCTTTTTTTGCGTTTAAGACATCTATTTTGACAACGCATTCATCGGGTATCTCGGAAAACCATCCGCCGTTATTTGTGATACATGCTTTGCCAAGCTGTAATATCCTAAGCATCGCACCGGATGTCTCTCCCATAGAGGGATTACGAAGGTTTACGATGATATCCGAATAATCGATAAAGCTGTTAAATTCTTCAAGATCCGTATAGCCTGTCTTTATCACAACGCCGTCTTCAAGTTCGTCATCCACGTAATCACCGAAGCCGACCATCACGTAGCAGATCTTTTTACCGGTCTTTGCGATGTTCTTTACAGCCTCTGCGACTTCTTTATTTAACTTCGTCTCTGCAATATATCCAAACGATGCAACGATAAGTGCATCTTCGGGAACTTTGTATTTTTCAAACAAAGTTTTCTTATCGATCGGGCTTTCTTTTTCATCTTTATCGATAAGAGCCAGGTGATTGATCTTCTTTATCCGGTCCTCTTCGATGTATCCCGTTTCAAGGACCTTATTTCTCGAATATTCCGAATGAACCATGATCTTATTGTCGGATAAAAGAAGTTCTTTGTTCAAAGGAAGTTTACTTGCCAGGTCTTTTTGTTTTAAAAGATCCGTCGGATCCTTTTTAACGGCTTCTTTTATCGTTTTAAATTCCTCGTATCCGATCTTTGAGTATAGAGATGAATAAAGATTGTTCTTATCCTGATGGTGACCGACGAAAAGATAATAGAGCATGTAATCATGAAGTATTATCATTCCGGGATGTTCTACGGCCGCCTCGTAAATATATCCGTGATATTCGGGCTGATTGCCGATATTGTATACCCTGTAGTCGAATGAATTAAAATCCACGAGATCCACGCCGTGTTTAAGCACGGGGAAACCTGCAAGTCTCAGATCTTCGATGTCATAATTGTCCGAGTATAAAGTTATATCAAATAAAGCACTCAGTGCTTTCACGAGACATACGGAATAATCCGAAATACCGCTTTTAACAGGCGGGAAAGGACTCGCGTAAAGCATGCTCGATTTATCGCTCATTCTTATTCTCCAATGGATTGCCTGAACGTTTTTATAGGTTTGCTTTTTCTATGATAAAAGCTGTTCGATAACGTAGTCCCAGTTCATATTCTTTTCAAGAAGGGACTTCTTGCCGTTTTGTCCAAGTTCTTTTGCTTTCTCTTTATTGTTGTAAAGGAAGTCTATTTTCTTTGCTATTTCCTTAGGGTTATCGTCGATCACGTATCCGTTCTTCTCATCTTCCACGAACTCAAGAGGTCCGCCGGCATCCTTGTGAACGATGACTGTCTTTTCGGCGAAGAAACTTTCAAGGGTAATATATCCGTAATCCTCATTGTATGCTCCGAAGTATACGGCAAGACAGTTGGCGTAATAATTTATCTTTTCTTCTTCCGAGATAAATCCCGCCATCGTGACTCTGTCTTCGAGTTTGTTATCTTTAATGATCTTGTCTATGTATTCAAGTTCTTTTTTACTTCCGCTTCCCGCGATCACGATCTTCGCATCGCTCTTTAAGTATCTGGCTGCTTCAACAAGAAGTCTCTGTCTTTTGATCGAATCGATCCTGCTCGCATAGAAGATATAATCTCCGTATGATTCGCAGTGTAATGCCTCATAGTTTAAAGGCGGATGATAAAGCGGTGTCGAATCTATATGGTTGAATTCTTTTAATCTCTTGGATGTCGTTGCGGCGATGGTAAATATCTTTTTGCATTCGGGAATATATTTCTCATCGCAGCTCTTGATAAGATCTCTTATCTCTTCGCCGTCGGGAAGATCCGTAAGGTCGCTGTATTCGGTGTCCCAGAGATCGTAAGCCTGTCTGTGCTGATGCATAAGCCACATAACTTTATTGTCATGCTTAACATAGTAGGCGGGGAATTTCATGACGATCACTTTGTCGATCTTTTCTCCGTTTACTTCAGAAAGGTCCATAAGTCTTCCCATCATCATGCTGTTAACAAGCTGCTTTGTGGGATACCACTTAAAAGGGATAGTGACTATCTCTGCCTGATGGCCTCTTTTTTTTAGTTCGTCTTTAAGCATGTTGCAAAGTATCTCGGCACCGCCTGTGATAAACGGAACCTGTACAGTTGCTATGGCTATCTTCATATTGTCACTCCAATCTTTTCCGACAACTCTTTTACAAAGACTTCTTTTATCTTCTCAAACGTGAATCTGTTATTGTAGTTTTCCAGTCCTTTTTCGGCGATGTAATCCCTGTATTCTTTGTTTTGCATCAAAAGCCTGATGGCTGCCGCAAATTTGTATTCGTCTCTGTCGAATACAAGCTGATTATCGCCCATGGTCTCGGGTACCGCACATTCATCGAGTGCGACTATCGGAAGTCCGAAAACCTGTGCCTCAAGAACGGGCACGCAGAATCCTTCATGATCGCTGCAGATAAGCATTATGTCGCTGCCAAGATAATAAGACATAAGTATCGGGTCGTTTATCTCGCCGATGAATTCGATGTTTGCCGAGAGATCATATTCGTCGATCTTATTTCTTACAAGTTCATTGTATCCTTCAAGGTCGTCGTAGAATTTGCCGATGACATTTAGCTTTATATTGCAGTCGTAATGGTCCATATAACACTTGATGACATCGAGCATCATAAGATGTCCTTTATTGGGTGCGACTCTTCCGACAAAAAGAATGTTGACCATTCTGTTTTCGAGGAGTTTTTTTAGCACTCCTTCATCGGGTACTTTACCCTTCCATTCTTCGATCTTGTTAAACGGTGCACATATTCCCTGTCTGTCCTTGGGAACTTTTGCGATGTCCAGGGAATTGTATATCGAATCGGAAAGCCAGAAAGCGTTCGGGAGATTTTCGATCATATCCTCGGTCTGTTTTCTTCCGTCTTCGCACTGTTTAAATGCAAAATCATCGTAATCTTTGTAAAACTTTCCGGGCGTGATGTTGTGATAGCGGATGATCAGATGACATTTAACATTTTTGATCATCTCATATCCTTTTTCCCAGAGAACGCTGTGATGGAAGATTACCACAGTATCGCTCTCTTTGGTCATCCTTTCGAATTCTTCGTCCGTGATGTATTTTACATTCGTGTTGTACTGATTGTTGGCATAAACGAAGCTTTCATGCTTTTCGCATAGTATTCTGTTAATGATCTCTATATCGTTTCCGATAGCATCATGATTGGTAACCGTCTGATGCATCTGAATAAATTTCATCAGTCTTTCTCCTGCACGATCGTTACAGCCAGTTCGTTTCCGCACTTTTCCGTTTCAAAAATGATCGAACGGACAGCATCTTTATCATCATCCTGTTTGAAAGGTATCTTAATGATCCCTTCTTTACCGGTAAGTGTATGTTTCTCTTCGCTGCCGCCTTCTTTTATGGTCAGCGAAACATCTTCTTTTTCGTTTTTGGAATACTTAATTACGTACTCACCGTTCTTTAAAAGAATGCATCCTTTTTCATCAAGAAGGAAATGTCCCATAAGGCATTCGTCTTTAAAGAACTGATGTTTCTTCTCTGACCATCCTTTGGTAAAAAGAACTCCGTCGTTTCTTTCTATCGCACGAAGCATCGCATCGGAGATCTCTCCTTCTTTACTTAATTTGATCTCTGAGATCTTCTTAGCCGGTATGCCGCCGTATACGGTTCCTTCTTCAACTTCCGTTCCGGGTGTGACTACTGCTCCCGCTGCGATGACCGCATTGTCTCCGATCTTACTGGGTCCTAGGATCGTACAGTTTGATCCGAGCCATACGCCGTTACCGATGATAATGTCTCTGCCTTTAGTCTCTTCACTGTCTCTTCTGGGAAGGCCTGTTAATTCAACATCATGGCTGCCTGTAAGGATGCTTACTCCGGATCCTGCGAATGAATAATCGCCAATGGTGATATCGCCCGAGTTGGTATTAAAGAAACATGTAAACACTGCTGCCGTATCCGATATATGGAGTCTGTCTTTGGGTCCCCATAATGTAGGATTGGCACTGAGTGCGAAATTGAGTTTTTCGAAATACTCACTGGTAACTCTTAATTCTTTAAGATCTTCAATACGCATTGAAGCATCGCAAATCTGCTCAAGTGCGGAATTTATACGAGAATCTGCATCTTTAGAATACTCTTCGTATTGTTTTTTTGCTTCATCGTTCCTATATTTTAACTCTTCGTATTGTTTTTTTACTTCGTCGTTTTTCTTTTTTAATTCTTCGTTTCTAAGCTTCGCTTCTTCGATCTGTCTCTTTAATCTGTTTATCTCTGCCTGCTGATTTTCATTGGCGATCGCAAGACGGTTGATATGAGCGATATTGTATAAAGCCATTGAAGCATTTTTAACTTTTGAACTTTTAAACAATACTTTTTTAAGTTTTTCGGAATTGGCTTTGCTCTTAAGACCTTTAACTTTTATATTGTTGTCTTTGGCTTCTTTCGTATTGATGAGTTCGCTTAAGATCTCTTCTTTGCTCTTGCCTCCTTTAAGATCTTTTTCAACGGCCGTAATCTCATTCATACCGGGATTTCTGTAAAAGATCTGTAAGTATGCATGCTCTATAAACTCTCTTCCGTCTTTTTCAAGAAGATTGTCTGCGCTTAATGTATTAAAGCCGATGATCTCAACGTTTTTCTTCTGTCCTTCGCCTGACTTAAGGAGGCTGTAAGCAAGTTCTGCCCTGGTGATCTTTTTTCTTTTAAGCGATGTAAGGTAGAATTCTTTTCCGCTCTTATCGAGTTTTCTTCCGAATACTTCGATGTAGTATTTCTTCAGGAAATCTTCGTCACTTCCGGCATTAAGATCCGCGAAATTAACCAGTCTTTTTCCTGTAACGATACCCCAGGTAACGGTGCGTGTTGTGTTGACAACGCCTTTCGCACGAATGGAATCAGCTTCGTTGACCACGTTCTCGAAAATGTTTTTAAACATTTCTTCAGTATGGTTCTCGACGATCTCAAGGCTCTTGTCGTTAAGACACTGTTCTCTTAAATATTCATTTCTGGAGTCCAGATCAGAATTCATACATTGCTCCTTTTAATGCTATGAAAGTTTAAGTAATACTTTTCGCTCCGCCATCGAATTTCCGTCGTCCACGGAAACGATCAAAGTATAATTGCCTGCGGGTGTTCCCTTGGGGCCGAATGCAAATGCGACTTCGAATTTATTCTCAAGTATCGCGAGGTCGTTTAAGCTTAGTACCAGAGGTTCCATATTTGCTACTCTGACTTTGTTTGCTTCGATCGATAATGAAAGTTTAAGGCCGTCCTTATTGCCCTTATACATAAAGGGTATATGCATTATCGATTCTTTTTTGACCTCTAAGATCTTCGGTGCGGCTATCTCAATGTTTCCATCCTTTTCAAATACCGCAAACGAAGGTATCTCAAGCCTGTCTTTTATATATGCATCGGAATACTCTTCATACGCTTTTTTCCATTCGAAATATTCGTCAACATACTTTGTGTATTTTTCTATTTTTATCTTATTTTCTTCTTCGGTCTTGTCGTTAAATTCCTGCGACATTCCGTCGAAGATATTTCCGTCTTTGTAAAGAAACTCGTAATAGTTTTCAAAGAGATATTCGGAAGGTTTTACACGCATATTCCAGTCCGAATGCATTCCGGGCCAGCACATGCATATATACGGCTTTGACTTTATAAGATCCGGGTAATTAGCCTGAACGAAATTGAAATAACTGCTCCATTCGTCAAGACCGGTTGATTCGATGCCGGGGTGCTCTTTGATCATCCTTTGGTATAATTCCTTTTCGATGATCTGGGGCATATGGCTCGAATACTGGAATCCCGGGTATCTGTGTTTATTAACGAAGTCCCTCGTCCTGTAAATGTAATGGTCGTAGGACGATAAGGCACCGACTACGCCCTTCCATTCGTTTAATTCGTGGCAGTAATATGCAACATACGAATCGTCCTCTATAAAGACTTCGGGTGTGATGGTCTTTAAAGGTCTGTAGTCATCATCGCTCATGATGAAAACATCATCGACTTTATCAGAACCCATCGCAAGGCATCTTAGGAAAAAGTTTCTCGTGCCATGGTCTTCGGGAAGTGCCCGTCCCTTTAAGATCTCTCCGTCCGTAAGCGTGTCTATCGTGATCCTCTTAACCGGTATCGCTTTCATCTCATCCGATACTTTATCCGGACAGCAAAGCAGTACTTTTTTTATGAAAGGCATATATGCCTCTATGTAGGGAAGCGTGTTTTTTATATCCTCGACCCTGGCCGTAAGGATGACCATCTGACTTACGTCTTTTTTTGCTTTCCTTTGTTCGGGCTTTAAGGTATTAAGTGCTTCTACTATCCTCTCAGCCGTTTCTTTCCAGGTAAATGGTTTGAAATCTTTTATGTGTGTTAAAAGGCTTTCATACTCTTTGGGATCGTTTGTAAGTTCGTCGATCGCTGCGTTAAAATCAGCGATATCGTTTAACTTAAAGTATTTACAGTATTCCCCGCCGACCTCACGAAGAACCGGAATGTCTGATGCGAGTACAGGCGTTCCTCTCTGAAGGCTTTCGATGATCGGAAGTCCGAAGCCCTCCGCCTTGGAAGGAAATGCTATTAAGAATGCGTGCTTGTAAAGATAATCTATCGAAGCATCGTTTAAGCCTTTAAAGTAGAAAAAGCTTTTATTTTTCTCCGGATGGTTTTCGATCCTCTCTTCGAGTTCTTTTACGTTCCATCCGATCTTGCCCGCAAAGATAAGATTAAAGCCTTTGTCTGCTAGTCCGCCCTCGAATGCATCAAGGAGGAAATCGTGATTCTTTCTCGGTTCTATCGTACCGACATTTAAGATATATTTGGTCTTGGCAGCTTCGATCACTTCTTCGGGGATCTCGCCGTCATTTTTTTCTGCTTTAAAATCCGATCCTAGCCAGGATACATATCCTTTGACTCTCGGTATGCCGAGCTTGTCGGAAAGTTCGTTTATCTCATCGAGCGTACTCTGCGCGGAAGCGATAAGTATGTCCGCATACTGAAGATACGCGCCGATGTAATTGATGAAATTGAATCTCGTGTTAAAGTGGCTGTACGAAGGATGCGTGATCGGAATGATGTCGTATACGTAGCACGCGATCTTTACGCCGTATCTTTTAAGCTTCGGTAATAAAACACTGCTTTTGTATCTGCCGTTCCATACCGCATCGACTTCGAAAAATATGTCTCCGGGTTTCATCTCTTCGTATACAAGGAACCTGCCTGAAAACATCTTATCGAACGCACTCTTGTCGCCCTTTAAGTAGTCGATAAAAAGATCCGTATCGAGCATTTCGAATCTGTAAGAGTCGCTCTTGAAAACAACAAAACAAAGCTGCTCCCTGATCATTTTGTACATCTCAAGAGCAACGCTTTTTTCCACTCTCTGAATACCCGTCAGAGATTTGACCTCTGTTAGATTCGTAATCTCTATATAAATCTTCTGCATTTATCTGAATTCGTCTTAAGCTTTGATCCCCAGAAACAGGTTTTTGATCTTACTTTTAACACCAAGCGGGATCTTTGCTTTTATATTTGCATAAAACTTTAAAAGGTTTCTTTTAAACTTGCCGACCTTAAGATTGCTCTCACCGGAATAATCCACGTAATTGGCGATCACGCGCTTTGCATGCATTCTTTCCGTAGAGTTGTAGATCTTCGAAAGGAGCTTTATCTTGAAGTCTTTGTCTGAGTCATTCGAGTCTGTGTAGTAAGTCTTTTCTTCGTCGTTAATGACCCATCTTCCGAACAGTATATAGAAAAGTGCCTGAACAGACTTTTCTTTCGGGATATCATTTATCACCGACAGGTCAACGAAGGAAGGTTCCTGATCCAGGGATGCCATCATTGTTTCCTTGTATGTGACCATATCAAGACCCGAGGGTTTAAGATTCTCCTCGGTTATATCATATATTTTCGAATAGATATCTCTTTCGTAATCAGTCATTCTAATTCTCACATTCCCATGAATGGGCGATACTTATCTCACCGACCTCGGCTTTGACGTTCTTGATATGCAGTCTGAACGCATCTCTCCAGAAATCATATTCGAATCCGTCAGGCTTATGGAAAGCGAGGTCGAATATGTAATTGCCTGCGTTAACGGGGATATTGTCAAACTTAAGAGTGATAACTCCCTTGTCCTTAAGGGGGAGCATCTTTGACATATCTATAAGCGTATTGGTTCCGTAAATGTGAACCTTGTCATCACGGTAAATGGCAACACCCACTACGGAATTCTCAAGCTTTGCGTTATTGGTATAGCTGATCTTAACATTGATCTCTTCGGAATTAAGGAATGTGTCTCTCTCTTTTCCTTCTTTGTCAACAACAGTGATCTTATCGATGACGATCTCTTTTGAGCCCCATCTTTTAGCGTCTTTTTTATCGTCTTTTTTCTCTTCTTCAGTTGAAGTGTTTTCGCCTTCTCCTGCTGCCTCTGCATTGGCTGCTTCTGCCTTGGCAGCTTCTTCGGCTTTTGCAGCTTCTTCTTTTTCAGCCTTGGCTTTCTTTTTGGCTGCACTATCAGCAAGGGAATTGCCTGCCATAAAGGCCATGTACTGAGGATGTACGTCGTAAGGACTTCCTTCGAGTCTGATCAAACCGTCGTGGATCCAGATGCTTCGCTCGCAGATCTGCTCGATCTGATTGAGTGAGTGCGAAACGATGACGATGGTCGTTCCCTCTGACTTAATCTGTCTTAATCTGTTAAAACATTTAGCCTGGAATGCGACATCACCTACGGCAAGGATCTCGTCGATAAGAAGGATGTCAGCATCAACATTGATCGCAACCGCAAACGCAAGACGCATGTACATACCTGATGAATATGTTCTTACGGGGTTGTCGATGAAGTCTTCAAGTTCGGAAAACTCGATGATGTCATCTATTCTTTCTTCGATCTCTTTTTTGGTAAGTCCGAAGATCGAAGCGTTGATGTAGATGTTTTCCCTTCCGCTCATATCGGGATGGAAACCTGCACCGAGCTCGATAAGGGATGATACTCTTCCGTTCATCTCGATGGTACCGGAATCGGGATACATGATCTTTGTGAGCATCTTAAGAGTCGTACTCTTTCCGCATCCGTTATGTCCGATAAGACCGATGGCTTCACCTTTTTTTACCTCGAAGCTTACGCCTCTCAAAACCTCTCTGTTCTCGTATTTTCTGCGTCCTGAAAAGAGGGTTCTCTCTTTGAGCGTTCTGCCTTTATCGAGGTAAACCTTGAATTTCTTTGTTATATTGTGAACTTCAATTGCGTTTTCGGGTTTCATTGTCTTTCCTGATCCAAAACATCTCTTGGATGTTTATTTTATTCGGATTCCTTTGGGAATTCCTGTTTGCGTTGTTTTTACATCTCTTCTACGAAATGGCGCTGCATTCTGTCGAATGTGAACCATCCGATGGCGAATAATAATACTCCCATGCCGACTGCCGTCAGAAGTGTGATAAGTTCGGGCACTTTTCCGTAATAGAGGATATCTCTGTACGCGATGATGATCGGTGCCATGGGGTTTACGTACATATAGATCGTCTGATACTGTGCAGGGATCCTGTCGACCGAATACATAACGGGCGATAAGAACTGCCATGCCATCGTAAGGATTCCCATGATAAACTGCATATCCTGGAAGTAAACGGTTATCGAAGATAAGATAAACGTAAATCCGAGTGCCAGGATGAATTCCGTGAACATTACCGGTATCAGGCAAAGCAGTGCCAGCGGGTTAAATTTGTATCTCATAACAAACATTACCGCAAAGATAACGATAAAGCTTAAAAGCATGTTTACAAACTGGCTTATTACAAAAGAGATCGGAAGTACTTCTCTCGGGAAATATATCTTTTGTACCATGTTCTTCTGACCAATGATACAGGTAGTTCCGCCTGCTAAACATGTGGAGAAGAAAATCCAGGGAATGAGTGCCACGAAGAGGAACATATAATAATCCTCTACCTCAGAATGCATAACGATTGAAAATACAAAAGTATATATTATTAACTGAAACAAGGGATTTATAAAGGTCCACAAAAAGCCCAGTACCGAGCCTTTATATCTGCCTTTTAAATCCCTTTTCACAAGACTTGAAATCATCGTGCGATATTCATATATTTCTTTAATTCGCTTAAACATTTATGCCGCTACTCCGTTTCGGATTCTTTACATAAAAAATCAGTATAATTCTAATACATTACGGCCTTTCAGTCAAGAATTCAGGCCCATTGAAAAAGAGTCCGGTTCCTTTAAAACCGGGCTCTTTCGCTGTTTTATTTTTCTTTTCGTTTGGTTCACATAATTTACCGATGCAATTGGTTGATCTCATCGAGGCGCTTGTTGATCAAAGCGGTGACACTTTCCATACTGAGTTTGTCTTCAATGTAGTCTTTTGCTTTTGCTGCGAGGTCATCATAATACTCTTTGTCAGCGTGGAGTTTTTTCATGTATTCTGCTGCCTCATCGGTATTCGCATCCGCCCATTTTGCACCTTTTCTGTAAGGAGACATATCTTTTTCAAGTGTTATGAATCCGTGATCTACCATGCAGGCCACATCTTTGTTCATAAACTCGGTATTCGAAGACCAGTTGGTCGCGATGCAGACCGTACCATTAAGCATCGCTTCCGCCATCACAAGGCCGAAACCTTCCGCACGGTGGAGCGATACGAATACATCCACGTCTTTTATAAGGCTGTTGACCGCCTTTTTCTCGAGGATATCCGTGATGTAATAGATATTCTTGTAGCCTTCAAGAAGCTTCTTTACGGGTGCCAGTTTCTTTTCTTCCGCGTTGTTTGTCTTTATTACCAGACCGACCGAATCGTCGTCGGGTCCGAATGCCTTTTTATAGGCTTCAATCGCGCCGATCGGATTCTTTCTCATCATCGTGCTGTTTGCATCAAACATTACGAGAAATAAGAATTTGTCTTCCGGAAGGTTAAAGAATTTTCTGTCGTATTTCGGATCCGTCTCTGCCGTTACATTGTAAGGGATCGTGATAACGGGCTTGTCTGTAACTTTCCTTATACTCTCGCTCGTAAATTCCGAAGGGGTCCAGATCTCATCCACGAGGTCGATTGAAGGCACCCATTCGTTCGGGAATTCTTCGAGTTCCCAGAGCCAGAATGCGATATTGTATCTTTTATACCAGAGGTTCTCGTCAAATTCGGTGCAGCGAAGCATGAGTTCCGTCGGTTCCATATGGATGATATTGATGCCGTACGGTGTATCCTTGGAAAACTCAGAGTCAAACGATGTGTCGCCGTTTTGAACGTTTCCGATAAGGTCGAAATTCTGAAATGTATAATCGGTTCCGCTCGCTTTTATGGCTCTCGCTAAAAGCCTGCAGCTCTGGCCAAGTCCCATCTGCGCTTTTAACGGTCCGATAAGATTCACGCCCTTCTTAAATTCAGCGGGTGCAAAGGTCTCGCGTTTTCTGTCTTTTAGGACAGTTTTTACTCTGTGACGGTAAATGATGAGAGCTCTCGTTAAGAGTACTTTTTCCGGTATGAACTTTTTTAAAGTTTCTTTTACGCTCATAATTAAAGCAGCTCGTCTCTGCCCTGCTCTTTAAGTTTTTCCACGATCTTCTTAACGCTCTGTGCCTTGTCTTTGGGACAGATCATGATGGAATCCTTTGTCTCAACGATAACGAGGTTGTCGATATCGACTGTGGTGATAGTCTTTCCTGATGAGAGGATGATCGAGTTGGTAGAATCGATCGCAAGTACATCACCCTCTGTGATGTTTCCGTCGGCATCCTTATCTCTTAAAACTTCCATCATGTCGAAGCTTCCAACATCATTCCAGCCCATTTCGCCGGGAACAACGAGCACTTCGCCGATAGCTGCCGCTTTTTCCATGATAGCATAGTCTACGGAGATCTTTCTGATGTTCGGATATACTTCCTCGATAACCTTCTTTTCGTCTGCGGTATTCATCGCATCTGCGATCTTTTCAAGATCTGCGTAGATGTCGGGAACATATTCTTTGAACTTATCAAGGATAACGCTTGCCTTCCATACAAACATTCCCGAGTTCCATGCATACTCTCCCGATGCAACGTATTCCTTTGCTGTAGCTTCATCGGGCTTTTCCTTGAAATCGATGACTTTCTTGGCTTCGCCTGACTCGTTCTTATCGTATCTTATGTATCCGTATCCTGTGGATGCGAAAGTGGGATTAACGCCGATAGTTACGAATTTGCCTGTTTCTTCTGCAGTTTTTGCTGCAACCTCAAGGATCCTTGCAAATTCTTTTTCGTCTTTGATAAAAGCATCGGAAGGAGTGATGATCATGACTCCGTCGCCGTACTTTTTAACTATTTCCATGGCTGCGTATCCGATGCAGGCACATGTATTTCTTGCTGCGGGCTCGGATAAGATATGGTCGGCCTGAAGTCTTTCTTTTGTTGCCTCAAGCATTGCGGGAACCTGCGTTACGTTTGTTACGATGAAGATATCCTTCTTATCGGCAACAAATGCAAGTCTGTCTATCGCTTCGTTTACCATGAGATCCCTGCCGGATAAATTAAGAAGCTGCTTGGGTGTTGCCTTTCTCGAAAGTGGCCAGAATCTTGTTCCGCCGCCGCCTGCCATTATTACGCCGTATGTTTTCATGTTTACTCCTCCTGTGTCATATATAGGACTTAGATATTCTCTAAAATAAATTCTTTAAATTCTTTTACGACAGCTTCTTTGGAATACTTTCCGTTTACGTATTGAGCTGCTTTTTTGCCGAGTTCCTTATTGGTCTTTTCATCAAGGATCTTCTTTAATGAATCCTTGAATTCCTCATAGTCGTTAAATGCAAATCCGGCACCGCTCTTTTCCATATGGGCATTGAGCACTTCGCTCTTTGCATTCACGAGTGCCGGCTTTCCGCAACCCATGCCTTCCAAGAGAGTTATCGAAAAGCTCTCGAATTCGGAAGGAAGACATATAGCCTTTGCACCCTTCATCGCTGCGAATTTATCTTCTTCGGAAACGAATCCGAGGTACTTTATGTTCTCATCTTCGGGAATTCTCATGTTACCTCTGCCGGTAAGAACTAATCCGACTTTATCCTCGTTTTCTTCGTTGTATTTCTGAATGAATTCCGCGAGCATCTTGCAGCCCTTGCTCTCTTCGATGCGGCCGCAGTAGATGATGTAATTTTCGGGAAGTCCTTTCTTTTCACGAAGTTCTTCCGACTTATCTTCTTCGGGGATCTCGATTCCCATACCGATTATCCTTGAAGGGACCGCATCGTTTTCAAAATGCCCGTTAACGAATTTTTTCTCTTCTTCGGTAAGATAAACGATGCCTTTCACCTTATTGAAAAGGTCGAAAAAGATGTTCATGTATATCGGTTCTTCATCGTGTGCGGTCGGTACGAAGAATGCTTTTTCGTACACTTCTTTTGCACCGAAATATGCGGGATAATACATATATGTCACGAAAACAAAAGCATCGTATTTGTCTTTGTTTTCTATAATATAATCGATCATGCTCGGAAGATACGGTCCTCTTGCGATAAGCCTTTTTTCCTCGAGTTCTCTCGGATGAAGACCGAAGTTATGCATAAGGATCTGCGAAGAACGCTGCACGAGACGGTTCCTCTTTGATTTGATGGAAAAACGTCTAAGCGTAACTCCGTTTACGACCTCTTCGTCTTTTTCGTAGTAATCTTCCCACGTAACGAAATCAACGGCTTTGCTCGTTAAGACATCAACATCGAATGTTCCTTCTTCAGCAAGTGCTTCCGCCATTTTTCTTGCGTAAGTTTCCGAGCCGCCGAGTACTTCTTCGCCGTACCTCTGATTAACAAATGCAATTCTCTTTTTCCCCATAAATACCCTCGAATTCTTTGATCAGATTGTTGCCGGTTTCATCCCATGTTCTGGGTTTGTATCCCTTAACGCTTTCGCGTAAAGTTTTATATTTTTCTTCGTCTGAAAGAAGTTCGTTTATGATCTTTGCAAGGTCTTCGCTGTTATCCTGTTCAAAGAAAAGTGCTCTCTCGCCTGCCACTTCGCGATTGATATCGTTGTCGGATGCGATAACGGGAACTTCTCTTATAAATGCCTCGATAAGCGGTAATCCGTAGCCTTCTATGTAGCTTGGAAATACGAACGCAAATGCATGTTTGTAAAGGTAATTGATGTCGTCATCCGAAGCATTGTCCACATGCCAGAGGCCCTTGTCGCAGTCGGGATCGTTTGCGATCTTTTCAAAGAAATCTTCCATTCCCTGTCCGCTGTATCCGGCCATTACGAGATTGATCTTTCCTCTTAGATGCTTCTGATAAGTCTCAAGAAGAAGCTTGTGATTCTTTCTCGGTTCGATCGTGCCGACCATCAGAAAGTAATCGCCTGCTGCCGCGATATCTTTTATCTTTGCTTTGACATTTTCTTCGTTGGTCGTTTTCCTGTTAAAATCACCGCCGAGTCCCACGATCGCAATGTCCGGCAGATCGATCTTCATGCGTTCGCCCTGTGCAATGATCGCTTTCTTTGTGGTATTGGTCGTAACGATGATCCTGTCGGCATATAAAAGGCTTGCACCGATGAAATCGATGAAATTCATGACGTCCGAGTTTTCGCAAAACTGCGGATAATCTATTCCGATTATGTCATGGATAAAAGGTACTACTTTCACCCCATTCTTTTTTAAGATCGGATAGAGAAAACTTCTTCTTACCCTGGTCTTCCAGACGGTGTCGCAGTCAAAGAAAATGCTGCCTTCTTCCATCTCTTCGAAAGGTATGTATTTATCGGTCCTGATAGAGTTTCTTTTATCCGTTTTTGTCTCGGTAAACTTGATGAATTCGTCCGTATCAAGAAGTCTGAACGCGTCGTTTTTCTGATTGTATTCTACAAAATTAATATCGAATTTTTGGCTGTTGTAGAGTCTTTTTGCAAGTTCCATCACGACTCTTGGAACGCCCGTAAAGTTGGTACCTATCATTACCATGGAGACATCAAGATATATCTTTTTCATCTGAACGTCCCCCTTATTTTATTCTGGATGCCTGCGGGCATTTTTTTTGCCGTTTTACGAAGCGCCGGTGATGATGCGACTGCTGCCGCTTTGCCGAAGATCTTTCCTTTAAGACCCGGTTTTACATCGTAAGGGCAGTCCGTAAGTTCGATACCTCTTATCGAAAAAGAAGCCTTGTTTGAAAGATATTTAAGGATCTCTTCTTTACCGAGATCTTTACATATTTCGATCTCCGCATCGTTAGGGAGTCTCTGGAAAAACGCCATAAATGCGCAAGATAAAAAAGCCTCTCCTTCAAGATCTTTCATCTCTTCATAAGAGACTTTTTTGGGGGCTGTGCCAAGCTGCGAAAGGAATCCTTCTTTGTCGCAGTTAAGTATTTGATTGTTTTTTTCAAGCTCGTTTTTTACATGCTCGAAAAGACCTTCATATACTGTTCGGTCATCTCTGCTTACAGCCATTTATTTCTCCCGGACACCTTCGAAAAGTTCGAGGTATTCTTCAGTTACATTTTTAAGTTCGTATTCTGGGAATATATGCTTTTTCTTCTGTAAAAGCTCTGCTTCTTTTATCTTTTCGATCCACTCTTTTGTACTTAAAGGATCGTCGACATACGAAGCCTTTGAATGCGTGATCTCTTCGATACTTCCGCACTTTGTGGTCACGACTTTTGCACCCTTTATCATGGCTTCTATGGGCGGCATTCCGAAACCTTCGAAAGTACTCGGGAAAAGGAAGAGTCTGCAGTTTTCGTAAAGCGAATCTCTCTCTTTGTCGGACACGAATCCGGTATCGATAACGAGATCTTCGACTCCCGCTTCCTCAACGCTCTTATCGAAGTCTTCCCTGTTTCCGCCTACTCCGCTGACAACGAGTCTGTAATTTTCTCCCGCTGCCTTTAACTCTTTCATAACATTGATGAGCGTTATGAGATTTTTATGAGGGAGCATCGAGCTGACGGTGTAAAAATATTCGTCTTTTTCGATGCCGTATCTTTCTTTGAGGTTGTCGAATACATCGTTCGGTTTGTTTAAGATATCATCGTTGATATCATCCGCGATGTAATCGCCTGCGAGGTCTTTTTTTGCGATCTCACTTTCGATCTCAAGGTCCAAATCAGGTGATAAAAGGATCGGCGCATATATCACGAAGATCCTGTCCTGAACCTTGGGATAATGCTCGATTATGTCTCTCTTGCAGAAATTGGAAATCGTAACTATGCATCTGCTCTCGTTTACCGCTTTTTTCCACGATCTTTTTGCAAAGAAGATCTTGGGTTTTGAGAAGTACTTCGGGAAGTGCAGTGCCTGCAGATCGGCGATCGTCGTAACGTACGGTATACCGCCCTTGTCTTCGCTTAAACTGTTGGGTTTTGAATACACGGGGATGAACATCACATCCACTCCAAGGTCTCTTGCAAGCTTGTCGAGATTCGAATTCTCCCATGCGATCCTTTTTACCCTGTTCATGCTCTCAACATCGCAGATCTCGATCTTCATGTTGGAGTATTTTTCGTAATCCGTAAAAGTCTCCGCAGTATCTTTTCCGGCGAAGAGGATATATTCATTTTTATCATCATACAAGCCGAATCCCGTCATCAGATTTCTTATGACCGACTCGGTTCCTCCGCAGATCTTGGGACGCACCCAAAGGAGGTCTATACCTATTAACATTATTTACACTAACCTTTATTTATTGACATTTTTTACTGTAATTATATAATTAAAATATAAAAGGTGCTACCGATAGACGGTCGCCTTAAAAATTATTTATGATAAACATAAAATAACCGCCGGCTCGTGGCGGTTATTTTTTTCTCTCTTTGCATATCTTATAAATAAGAGCTGCGAAGGCTATAAGCATAATTATCAACTGAATCAAATCAGCTAAAGTAATATACATAGCATCCCTCCTTTCAAATGGATTGGAGGGTGAGAACCCTCCTAGGGAGGGCAACCGCCTACCGTTATTGGTAACACCTACAAAGATGTTAGCATAGCGCTTTTGTTTTGTAAATAATTACCAAACATTTTGTCGGTTTTATTGTGTTTTTGCACAATTAGCTGAGAATGAATTTTGCGATCTCTATCCCAACACATTCAAACCAGGACCATATGCCGTAACCGTTGGATCTGTAGGCCACATATCTGTCGTGGCAGCGTTTCCTGCATTTCTTGAAACTCTTCTGGTTGCTGGCACCGCCTGTCATGAAGTTGGCAAGGATCTCATTCTTTATCGTTATGCGTGCGTTCTGTTTTCTTGCACGAAGCAGGAATTCGAAATCATCATGAATTCCAACGCATTTATATGTACCGATCTTATCGTAATACTCTTTTCTGACTATCATCGTAGGATGGTTCCAGTGACGTGAAGTCGGGAACTTGTCGTACTTGCTTTTCTTAACTATGATCGTACCGTTTTCTTTTACCAGATTGATGTTGGCATAAAAGATATCATACGGCTTTTCGTCATATGCTTTTACGGCCGTTTCGATCATATTGGGTTCATACCAGTCACCTGAATTGATGAGTCCGACAAATTCGCCGGTGGTTTTGGATATTCCCTTATTCATGGCATCGTAGATGCCTTTGTCGGGTTCGGAGAATATCTTAAAATCAATGCCCTTTTCCTTCATGGCTTCCTTATAAGATTCTGCGATCTCCACCGTTTTATCCTTGCTGGCGCCGTCGATTATCAGATACTCTATATCCGTATATGTCTGGTTCAAAACCGATTCAATTGTTTTCTTTATTACCGCTTCGCTGTTAAAGCTTATGGTAATCACGCTGACTCTTGACATTCTTTATGCTTAATCTATAATAAAATTAAAGAGGTGCTACCGGAGACGGTTGCCCAGTGATTATTTAATAGGATTAAATAACCGCCAGTGCCATGGCGGTTATTTTTTTATATCCTTGCTTATCTTGTAAACAACCGCCTGCCTTTTATCTCTCTGTTTTCTGTATGCTTTCCTCAAGTGTACAAACTCTGTAATCCGCCTTATATTCCGTCAACTCACTCGCGTAAGTCAAATTTCCGAATGCTTTATTAACAAGGCCTGTGAAGTGGCTCATGATCTTTAGAAGCCATGTGAAACCGCCGACCAGTCCAATCTTCTTTCCGTGAGCATCTGCGATAAGTCTTACCATCTCGGATGTGTTGGATAATTCGGCATTGGCAGGATGGAAGGTTCCGCTCTCTTCGTTATCTATCATAAGTCTTATGAATTCGCAGAGATTATCTATATAGAGCATTGATCTCGCGTTGGAAACCTTCGGAAACAAAGGGAGTTTTAATGCAAATTTTCTTAATGAATTGTAATTGCCTTTGCAGCCCGGACCGTAGATCATCGGTGGACGAAGGATAACTGCTTTGAAGGATTCCGACCCGCCATCAGCAATGGCATTCAGGCCGATCTCCGCATTCAGTTTGCTCTCGCCGTAAAAGTTCTCGGGTTCCGGCTTTGTATCTTTGGTGATAATCTTTTCTTTACCGATCGGTGAACTTGCTCCGTACACTATTGCCGAGCTCATAAAGATGAACTGTTTAACGCCTTCTGCTTTTGCTTTCTTTGCAACATCTATGGCAAGATCGGTATTAACTTTTTTATATAATTCCTTGCCTTCTTCGGAGACTTTTCCGACATCGGCATGTGCGATCCCCGCTACATGAAAAACTGCATCGTATCCTTCGAAATTCCAGGTTTCGTCATCTTCCAAAGCGACACCGTTGCAGCTGACCTTTTTTCCTGACAACGTATCCATTACACTGATCTCATAGTCAGCTGCATTAGGATGATTCTTTATGTAATTTTCAAAAGAGGTGCCGATAAAACTTCCGGCACCAGTTATCAGGATTTTTTTCATGATTACGCATTCAGATCATTTGGTTTATACGTAGGAACGATCTCTTCGATCTTCTTTTTGACTGCCTCTATATCAGGCTCGCCTTCAACGAAGCTTTTAAGCTCATCTATCTGTTCCATAAAGGTCTTCTCATCGAAGTTGATAGGATGACCGATATGGATCCTCTTGTTTTCGGTATCCTTGAGGCCTTCCTCATCCATGAGCATCTCTTCGAATAATTTTTCTCCGGGTCTTAATCCCGTAAATACTATCTCGATATCATCACCGACACGAAGTCCGGAGAGTTTGATAAGGTTTTCCGCAAGGTCGAGGATCTTAACAGGTTCGCCCATATCGAGTACGAAGATCTCGCCGCCCTTTGCATATGCACCGGCCTGAAGAACGAGCGCAACCGCTTCGGGAATGGTCATAAAGTATCTTATGATATCGGGATGCGTAACGGTTACGGGACCGCCGTCTTCGATTTGCTTTTTGAAAAGCGGGATAACGGATCCGTTTGAACCGAGTACGTTTCCGAATCTTACCGCAACAAATTCCGTTTCGGAACGGTCGTTATAAGTCTGCACGATCATTTCACAGATCCTCTTTGTCGCACCCATTACGTTTGTCGGGTTAACGGCTTTATCCGTGGAAATAAGCACGAACTTTTTAACCTTCCATTTATCTGCTGCCTTAACGACTTTGAGCGTACCGAACACATTGTTCTTTATCGCTTCGTTAGGGCTTTCTTCCATCAGCGGAACATGCTTGTGTGCCGCAGCATGATATACGATCTCGGGTCTGTACTCTTCGAAGATCTTTTCCATTCGTAATGTGTTTCGAACGGAAGCGATAAGCACTACGAGGTTAAGCTCGGGATTCTTTCTTTTAAGTTCCTGCTGTATGTCGTATGCATTGTTTTCGTAAATATCGACTATGATAAGCTGCTTGGGATTATGCGATGCGATCTGTCTGCAAAGTTCGCTTCCTATCGATCCACCGCCGCCTGTTACCATGATGACTCTTCCGGAAACATAGCCCATGACTTCGTCAAGGTTGGTGGAAACCGGTTCTCTGCCAAGTAAATCTTCGATCTGAACATCACGAAGTTTGGATACATCGACATCAACTTCACCATTTATAAGCTGATACATTCCGGGAAGGATACGCATCTTGCATCCTGTCTCTTTACAGATGTTGACGATCTCTTTTATTTCCGAAGGTTTTGCAGAAGGGATCGCGATGATGATCTCGGAGATATTGTATTCGGCCGCAGCCTGAACGATCACGTCACGACCGCCTAAAATAGGCACGCCTCGGAGTTTTTTACCCCAGCAGCCCGGGCCGTCATCGATGATACAGCAGACCTTCATCGTAAGGTACTGTGTGGTCGTGATCTCTTTTATGATCTCGTTACCGGCACTTCCGGCACCGATCACCATGCATCTTGTCGGTTCCTTGCCGCTTTCCCTCATCCTTCTTTTTGCACGAAGGATCCTGAGCGCACGATAAGAAAACCTTATACTTGCGGTGATCGCCAAAAGCGAAACCATATATATCAAAGGATAAGATCTCGGAATAGGTAATTTGAAGATAAATTTACAGATAACCTGACCTATCGTCGCTGTGACTACGGCGCCGACGATATTGATGAGTTCCGTTGCCGATGCATATCTCCAGACCGAGGTATACAGGTTCCATACCACAAAGCTTATCAATGTGACTACCAGGTTGATCGGAATAAAATATATAGTGGATTTTAGAAAGTGTTGAGGCAAATCCTTGAATGAAAAATCATAGCGAATATAAATCGCAAAAACCGTAACGACCAAGATCGAAATCATGTCCATTACGGCAAGAAGCATCATTCTGATTATCATTTGCCTGCTTATGTGCAGCTTAATTTTAGACATCTATGCCCTCATAGAAAATCGCCTCGTCTTCGAGTCTTATGCACGCAAGACGGCTTGATTTATTTCTAAGCGCCATACCGCAGTCGATATTGATGATATGGTATTCACCGAGGAATTCCTTGTCATTTAAAACAAGTCCTCTACCCTGCTCATCGACATGGTCGAGACGCTGTGTAAAGATATGTCCGAGTACGTAAATATAACGCTTGTTGGGGAATATTTTCTCGTTCAAACTCTTTACGAAGCTTGCGTCGTAAATATTCTGCCATACAGCCTGGAACACATCTTTATAGATCAATTCATTGTATTTTACTTCGTTGTCGAATCTTTTGCTTACCACATATGCGTGGCACAAATAATAGGTCTTTTTTCCGATCTTGACTTTCTTTGCAACGATCGCGTTGTCAAGATAGATTAAGATCTCTGCTTTTTTCTTTGCGGAACATTTCTTGAAATCTTCGTAAGTCTGTCTTCCGCCGTTACATTCATCGAGCCAGAGGTCGAGTTCCTCGGTATCCTGTCTGCCTTCTTTTTCGCATTCTTCTACGTTTCTTAAGGCTTCCATCATCAGAAGTTCGTGGTTACCGAGAAACATTTTTACGTTATCCATCTTCATGATGGCTTTTAATATCTTTATTCCGTCGGGTCCTCTGTCGATCGCGTCCCCGAGTACGTAGAGCGTATCTTCAGCATTAAAATTGATCTTCTTTAAGATACGCATAAAGGCATCATATTGCCCGTGAATGTCGCTTAATACATAAGTGCTCATTTTTTAAGTTACCCCTTACACTTCACAAATATCAGTCACATCTACCTGGATGACAGGCCTTATTCCCATCGGCACATCAAGTCTCCAGTTTTTAAGCATTCCTGCCTGGATCGACTGACCGTCGCAACCTTCACCGTATGTAAAGGTTCCGTTATATTCGTTGATCGTTCCCCTGGTTCGAAGTGCGTAGCCCATGGGGAAGTTTTCGTTGATCTTTTTGGCATCGGCATACTGCGAGAAATAGCAGGGTGCCTGTTCTTCAAAGAGCTTAAGCGAATTATTGGCTCTTACCTGACCCGGATGAGGCTCGAAGCCGTTGATCATTTCTTCAACGCTCGGTAAGAATACTCGGTCATACGTGGTCTTGTCGGAGAATGTCGAGATCGGAGTTTTTACTTCCTTGACGATGATCCTCTCCTGTTCTTCCTTGGAAAATGCTTCCGAGAAGAAATCACGGTTGAGCCACTCTCTTATTCCGCTTGACTCCCAGAAAATACCCGTACGGATTTTTCCGATCTCTCGATCGGTCATATCCATGTAATCCTTGTCATCAAAAAGCTGATAGTCGAGAACGTATTCCGACTGAAGGATCATTCTCTCGCCTCTCTGCATAAGGATAACCCACGGAATCTCTGTATATTCGAAATATCTGTATTTTCTTGAATCTTCTTTGATCTTTGCCCTGTTGACGTTTCTGTATTCCTTGCTCATAAGGGCCGTAGCAACATTGAATCTCTTGAATTTCGCACCTTTGATCATCGTGGAATCCATAAGATCGTATGTCGCATAAATGATATCCGTTGTAAGTCTCGGGCCGGATACTTCGTTCATAGGGTAATGTCCGAACCATACACGGCGATTCTTTTTATCGTAAAGCATCTGTGTATTGATGGTCGGGAAGTAAACGGGCTCGTTCTTTTTGGATATTTCTTCTGCGTTCAATCCGTAAAGCGAACGGCGAAGCTGTCCCATATCCTGCTGTCTGTCAGCGGTCGCCATATTCATGCCCTTCATGATGGCATCTGCGATCCTCTGATCGATAGGGATGTTGTAATCAGTGATGGGCACTAACGGTTCGTTCATGCTTCGTCTGAATGCATCAACGGGAATATCGCCCGTGATCATGCAGTACATTGTCGCACATATTCCGTAAACGTCGGTCCAGGGTCCCTGTCCTTCGCCAAGGCTCTGCTCGAGCGGTGCATAACCGAATTTGCCGTAGTAAACCTGAGCGGTTCTGTTGCTTAATTTCTTTGTCGCGCCGAAATCGATCACCTTGATACTTCCGTCCGAATCGAGCATGATGTTTTCGGGCGAAATATCACGATGGATCAATCCTGCTTTATGGATCTCCTCCATGGAGCTGATAACGGGCTCCATCATGGAAAGTGTCTGTTCTACGGAAAGTCTTCCGCCGTTGTTGTCGATGAATCGGCGAAGAGTACCGCCTTCGAGATATTCCATTACCATGTAACCGGTATTGTTGGCATAGAAAAGTTCCTTGATGGAAACGATACCGGGATACTTGGCGAACTGTGCGAGCATTCTGGATTCGCGAAGGAATGCTTTTAATTCTGCCTGGAATTCTTCTTCCGTGGTATCACCGGCTACGATAAGTTCGCCGTTTTCTTTTCTCTCAACCATCTCGTCCGGAAAGAATTCCTTGATAGCCACTTTATATTCGAGCAGCATGTCAAAACCGATGTACGTGATACCGAAACTTCCCATACCGAGAATATTACCGATAAGGAATTTTCCGTTAAGTATCGTACCCGGCTCCAGTGCTCTGCCGAATGTCTTAACACCCTTTTTAGGCTTACCGCACACGGGACAGAAGTTTTCTTCCTTCGTCATATGCATGCAGTTTAGGCACATTTTTTTGATTTCTGATGTTTCCATTGTTCTCCCCTTGTTTTCCCCTGATTAGACACCTCATCCGTCGCGAGTGACACCTCATCCGTTGAGAGTGACACCTCATCAGTCAACCTTCGGTTGACAGCTTCCCCTCAAGGGGAAGCCTCAAGATTGCTTCGGTAATGTGAAGGAGCTCTTTAAACTAACGATCCTGTTGAAGACAGGTGCGCCTTCTTTTGAATCCTTGTAATCCACGCAGTAGAATCCGTTTCTTACGAACTGGAAGCTTTCGAAAGCTTTTGCTTTTGCAAGACCGGGTTCAACATATGCGGTAACGATCTTTCTTGAATCGGGATTAACGTTGATGCTTCCGTCTTCCTCGTTGTAAACACCCTTCTCTTCATCAACGATATTCTCGAAAAGTCTTACTTCCACGGGAACTGCACTCTTTGCGTCAACCCAGTGGATCGTACCCTTTACTTTTCTGCCCGTGAAACCGCTTCCGGACTTTGTTTCGGGATCGTATGTACAATGAACTACCGTTACGTTGCCGTTTTCGTCGGTCTCGTAGCTTTCGCACTTAACGAAATAAGCGTTCATTAAACGTACTTCATTGCCCGGGAAAAGTCTGAAGTATTTCTTGGGCGGATCTATCATGAAGTCCTCTCTCTCGATGTAAAGTTCCTTTGAGAAAGGGATCATTCTTGTTCCGAGTTCCTCGTTTTCGAGGTTGTTCGCTGCCTCAAGCATCTCGCCGTCGCCTTCGTAGTTGTCAATGACAAGCTTGACGGGATCGAGAATCGCCATCATTCTGGGCTTCTTTAACTTAAGGTCTTCTCTTATACAGTATTCGAGCATCGCCATGTCTGCGATCGAATGAGCTTTGGATACACCGCAGAGTTCTACGAACATCTTGATGGATTCGGGTGTGTAGCCTCTTCTTCTTAATGCTGAGATCGATACGAGTCTGGGATCGTCCCATCCGTCTGCGATACCGTCTTCAACGAGTTTCTTGATGTATCTCTTACCTGTAACGACGTTCTTTAAATAAAGCTTTGCAAACTCTATCTGTCTGGGAGGTCTCTCGTATTCGAGTTCTCTTACTACCCAGTCGTATAAAGGTCTGTGATCTTCGAATTCAAGCGTACAGATCGAATGTGTGATGCCTTCTTCGGCGTCTTCGATGGGATGTGCGAAATCGTACATCGGATAAATGCACCATGTATCGCCTGTTCTGTGATGAGTCATGTGAGCGACTCTGTAAATAACGGGATCTCTCATGTTCATGTTGGGAGATGCCATATCTATTCTTGCTCTTAAAACTTTTTCACCGTCGGCGAATTTGCCGTTCTTCATGTCTTCGAAAAGCTGTAAGTTTTCTTCAACGCTTCTCTTGGCACCGGGATCTTCTTTTCCGGGCTCCGTAAGAGTTCCTCTGTATTCCCTGATCTCGTCAGCGGAAAGATCCGAAACGTAAGCTTTGCCTTTTTTGATGAGCTTAACGGCGCCTTCGTACATCTTGGGGAAATAATCGGATGCAAAGAAAAGTCTGTCTTCCCAGTCTGCACCGAGCCACTTGATGTCTTCAAGCTGTGAATTAACGAATTCTATTTTTTCCTTTGTGGGATTGGTATCGTCGAAACGCATATTAAACTTGCCACCGTACTGCTTGGCAAGTCCGTAGTTCAAAAGTATACTTTTCGCATGTCCGATATGAAGGTAACCGTTGGGTTCGGGCGGGAATCTTGTATGTACTGTATCGTACACGCCCTCGGCAAGATCTTTATCAATCATCTGCTCAATAAAATTACGGCTTACTTTCTCTTCTGAGCCTTCTTCATTTTGAGCATTCAAATTTTCCATTTCCGACATTTTTATAAACCTCTGTTTGCGTATTTTTTTAGAACATCATAATTATGAAAATTATACCATTTTCTGCCCTGTGTGTAAACCTTGGAGAGCATTGAAAATAACTAATTTTCTTCCTCAACGATTTTGTCTTTAAATATAGTGATAACGGCCTTTGTGCCTTCTCCGGGCTTGCTGAATATCTCAAGTTTGCCCCTGCCGCTTCCGATGAGTCTCGCTCTGGTATTGTCAAGGCCCACATGGGTCCTGCCGTCTTTGTGGGGATTTTCGGCTTCCTGCTTCTGGGCTTCCCTTTTTTTACGAAGTCCGAGACCTCTGTCCGTAGCGTTTTTTATCTCGTATTTTTCGTTCTTTTCGAATTCGGTCGTATCGAATCCGACACCGTCGTCGACTACTTCAACGATGTAATCGTTATCATCTTCCCACGTGGAGATCGTAACTTTTCCGGGGCCGTTTTTCTTGTGAATACCATGTTTTATGGCATTTTCGACAAGGGGCTGAACGGAAAGCGGCGGAACCTCGAAGTCCATGGTGTCGATATCGTATTCGACGGCAAGTTCATCGCCGAAACGCATCTTTTCGATCCAGACATACGAATCGATGTGGCGAAGCTCCTCTTCGAAGGAAACCCAGCCGGTCTTTCCGATGGAATCGATATTTCCGCGAAGATACTCCGAGAAATAGTTGATGGCTTCCTTGGCTTTTTTCGGGTTCCTGTCTACGAGACCGTAGATGGCGCTTAATGTATTAAAGATAAAGTGCGGACCGATCTGCGAGTACATAACCTCGATCCTCGTCTGCCTGATGATCTCCTCTTCCTGCTCCATGATGGTCTTAAAGTAAAGCATCAGGAAGTAAATGAGTGTCGAAAGCATCGTGAAGTTGACGATGATCCTTTTTTCCTGGTCTATAGTCTCTATTACCGATCCGAGTATTACAACGAGTGCAGAGTACACTACCGCAAACGACGTTTTTTCCTTGCCTTTGCTGAAATACTTGACAGAGTCGATGATGAGGATCAGAAGATATAATCCGCTGACCGCAAAAGGTACGAATCCTAAAGGTCCTCTCTGGAAATGCAGTTCACCGCCGGTCTCGGCATAATAAAACGGCATCGGCGAAAAGTACGCCATAAAGCAGACCGCGCCGTCGATAACAAGCGGTATGATCAGAAGGAAATTAAACTTCGGATTAAGCCGCTCGCTTATCAGCAGATAGAAATACACTATCAGCGTCGGTCTTGCCACGTAGCCGATGATATCAAGTGTGATCCTTAAGAATATGAGCTTATCTTGGGGTGTCAGGATTCCGTGAGTGAAGTTCTCGGAGATCATCAGAATAAGGTCAATGAATATGATCTTAAAAAGATAGTTTTTCTTCTTTTTGCTTATCGTGTTGTTGGAAATAAAAACTGTGGTAAGTCCGATCATTATGACTATCGCAGTCTGGTATTCATGATAAAGTTCAACAAGATATTTAAGTACCATAGCAGTCCCCTCTGATGCCACGTTGAGTTATCAATATCATTATACAGTTTATCGTCCCCAAAAACAAATAAATACGGGAAATATGTGTCAAATGTATCGGATAAATAATGCCGGTTCATAAAAAACATTGGCAAAGAGTGTCCGAGTCGGTTATAATCGTCATAAATTGTTTAAGAGGTTATTATGGATTCTTTTAAGATCGCTTTCATAAATGTACTTATCTCGCTCCTTTACATGGCTCCGGGATTCATTCTTTGCAAAACAAAAAAGGCCGTCGCATCGCACCTTTCGACGATCTCGGCCATTCTTATATACGCATGTTCTCCGTGCATGATCATTTCGTCATTTATTTCGCTTGATCATTCTCTCGAAAATCTTTTGAATATGGCTTTGTTTTTTGTTGTATCCTTTGTGATCCAGCTTACTTTCCTCCTGATCGTTTTTCTCATTTTCAGGAAAAAGTTCCATATCTCGAAATACCGCATGCTCACGATCGGTTCGGTCCTCGGAAACTGCGGTTTCTTCGGGCTTCCGCTTATAAAAGCACTTTTACCGAACAACCCCGAGGTCGCATGTTATTCGTCGATCTACGTTATCTCGATGAATATCCTCGTCTTTACCGCAGGTATCTACTGTCTTACACAGGATAAAAAATATATTTCTTTAAAGGCTGCGCTTATAAATCCCACGGCTCTGTCGTTTGTAGTCGCTTTCCCGCTTTATCTTCTCGGTGCTTCAAACTGGCTTCCGACCGTTTTAAAGGATAGTATAGGACTTCTTGGAAAAATGACCACTCCGATGTGTATGTTCATTTTGGGTATCCGCCTTGCGACAATGGATTTTAAGAAGCTTTTCACCAATTCGTTTGTATATTTCGCATGTGTCGGAAAACTTATCGTATTTCCGCTTTTTGCTTATGCCTGCGTGCTGTTCCTGCCTCTGCCCGCTTCGTTTAAGGCGAGCATGCTTATCCTGGCAGCAACGCCCTGCGCATCTATCATTTTAAATCTTGCGGAAATGCAGGGAAAAGAACAGGAAATGAGTGCAAACTGTATTCTTTTGAGTACGCTTCTTTGTATCTTAACGATCCCCGTGCTTGCACTTTTGATCTAACCGGTATTTGTGTATAAAAAACCTCTCCGGCTTTCTTTGTCGAAGAGGTTTTATTTTTTTGCTTTTTATTTGTAATCTTCTGTGCATTCGGGAACCTTGATGCTCTTTGTCGGGATGATCGTATATCCTATCTGCTTGTAGTATACCTTCACGGACTTGTCTCTTGTGGCATCACTCATTCCGAAATATTTAAGGTCGGGCTCGTAGTCTTCAAAGTCCTGTCTCTGGCTGTCGAGCGCCATCTTGTCGAAAAGGATGTCTGCGTTGTAAGCCTTGTCATCAACTTTGATGATACTCCAGAACCATCCGCTCGAACCTTCCATTTCCTCATCCAGGATCGCGAAATTCTGCGTCTGATAATCAGCCATCGCGCCGACTACGAGACACTCGATGTTAAGCTGCGTCATAAAGAACTGATAGAGTTCAACGAATGACGAGAAATCGAGTCTTCCTTCGGCAACCTGATCGATAACGCCGTAATTTCCGATATCAACATTCCCGTCGAGACCTTTTACCTGATCGTCGATCTCCGATGCATCATCATCGTTTGAATATCTCAGTTCAAAATCCTGTATGATCTGAGTATAGATGATCTCGGCACGTTCAATGTCGGTATTTTCATCCGTAAGGTTGTTGTTGATGGTTTCAGTAACGTATTCAACAAAATTATCGAAAGTTTCTTTAGCCGCTTCTTTGTTGCTTTCTTCTCCGATGATCTCTTCGTTGAAATCATTGTACTCAACGCTCGGGAAATATGTGATCGTGATGTTTTCCATATCGTCGTAATTGATGTACGCGACATTAACAAGAGGCGATGAGATCGCAGCAAGTTGATATGCGAGTTTAAACTCTGCATTCGAGCAGTCTTCTTCGCTTAAGTCGATGGAATCTTCAAGGTCGTAAACCGATTCCATGATGATCTTTGCAACTCTTATGATCTTGGGATTTTCGCTCACCTGCTCACGATAAGCGGGATGTACCGCTGTCGGATTGAATATGTATTTACCGTTCTGTCTTAACGAGTCGACCTCGGGACGAAGTTCTTCGGGGATCTCCTTTTCGTCGATCTTTTCTTCCTTTACTTCGTCTTCTCCGTCACCGTTTTCATCATCCTGTGCCAATTCTTCGATCGGTGTGGGATAGTCGTCAAATTCCACTGTTTTGGGACCGCATGCCGTATTTGATAAAAGCATGAACGCACAAAGTGCGGAGGTTATTACGGATAGTGTTTTCCTGGTAAGTTTTTTCAAATTCATAAATTGTTCTCCGTTTATTAAAAATTCAGCCCGGTCATAAAGGCCGGGTTATATTTTTTATTCTTTGTTATCTCTGATATGTCTTAAGTAAAGCGCTAACGCAGTACCCATAAATGCATTGACATATTCGCCTTTGCAGAACGAATCGATAACTTCGTCGATGGGAACCGTTTCATACATCAAAACTTCGTCTTCATCGAGATGAAGCTCGTTCGTAGGGGTCAGATCTTCCGCAAGGCAGACCGTGATCGAGTTTGAGAATATCGCAGGATTCGGTGAACATACGCCGAGCACCGTCATCTTTCCGGTCTTAAAACCCGTCTCTTCCTCGAGTTCCCTGTATGCGCTCTCAACGGGATCTTCGCCCACGTCGCACATACCGCCCGGAAACTCCGCAGTGATAGCACCGAGACCGTGTCTGTACTGTCTTACAAGTACAAAGTTTCCCTTGTATACAGGGATTATCGTCACCCACTCGGTAGCATTGATCACCATGTAATCTCCGCTTATTCCGGTCGCGGATTCTTCTCTTCTTTTTTCAACATCGAATATGGGCGTGTGAAGGATCTCTTCGGAATTCTTCACGCTCCACATCAGTTCTTCGTCTGTCATTTCTTTTCCCCGAAATATTAGATCCTGTCGCGGACTTTATCGTTGATCTCTGCAAAGAGCTTGTCGATAAGACCCTTTACGGAAGTAAGTGCGTCGTCAACATTAACGAGTTCCTTAACGCTCTTGTCACGTGTGGAAAGTTCGATCTGGCCGTTGGCGATATTCTTGGGTCCGACGGTTACTCTTACTGGTACACCGAGCAGGTCTGCATCTGCAAACATTACGCCGGCCTGGACATTTCTGTCATCGTAGATAACTTCAACGCCTGCTTTGAGAAGATCGTTGTAGATCTTGTCTGCTGCCTCTTTGCACTCTGCCTTGTCGGGACGCATGCAGCATAAGTGTACCTGCCAGGGAGCGATCGTGATGGGCCAGATAGGGCCGTAATCATCATGCTTTGCTTCCATTACGCTGGCAGCGAGACGGCCTACACCGATACCGTAGCAGCCCATGATGGGTGTCTTTACGCTGCCGTCAACGTCAGTATATGTCATTCCCATTGATTTGGAATATTTTGTACCGAGCTGGAAGATGTTACCTACTTCGATACCACGGCTTATTCTGATAGTCTTCTTGCCGCAGCAGGGACAGATATCACCGGTTCTTATCTTGGAAACATCCACATATTCAACATCACCGATATCACGCTTGATGTTTAATCCTACATAGTGATAATCAACTTCATTTGCGCCGCAGCAGAGGTTCTCGATGCCTTCGAGTGTCTTATCGTAGATTATCTGACATTTGGCTTCCTGCTTGTAAGGTCCGCAGAATCCGGCACAGAGTCCGCACTCGGGTGTGATCGTAGCTGCGTGAACCTTTTCACCGAGAAGGTTTGTAAGCTTTGTCTCGTTTACTTCGTAATCGCCTCTTAAGAATACAACAACGTATTCGTCCGTCATGTTCTTCTGATAGATAACGGCTTTGCAGGACTCTTCAACTTTGCTTCCAAGGAATGTACAGACTTCATCGATAGTCTTGCAGTCGGGTGTATTGACTTTCTTGAGTTCTCCTGCGGGTGTGCAGCCTGAGTTATCTACGGTAGTATCCGCAGCTTCCATATTTGCGCTGTATCCGCAGTCGTCACAGAGAACGATCGAATCTTCGCCTGCATCAACAAGGAGCATGTATTCGTGAGATACGCTTCCGCCGATCATACCTGAGTCTGATTTAACGGAAATAACCTCGGGGATACCTGCACGCTCGAAGATCCTGAAGTATGAGTTAGCCATTACGTCATAGTATTTTTCGAGATCTTCCTGTGATGTATGGAAGGAATATGCATCCTTCATCGTAAATTCTCTTACACGGATAAGACCTGCTCTGGGGCGTGCCTCATCACGGAATTTTGTCTGGATCTGGTAGATCGCGAAAGGATATTTTGCATAAGTGTTGCCCCATTCGCGAACCATCTGAACTGCTGCCTCTTCATGAGTCATACCGAGGACCATGGATGAATTGTTACGATCCTTAAATCTTAAAAGCTCGTCGCCGACACTATCGAATCTTCCGGATTCTTCCCATAAAGATCCGGGCAGAACTACGGGGAAGAGTACTTCCTGTGAGTCTGCTGCATCCATTTCTTCTCTTATGATATTTTCAATCTTGGCGGTAACTCTCTTCATTGGAGGGTAAAGTGAATAAATACCGTTGGATACGTACTTGATGTATCCGCCACGCACCGAGAATGCATGAGAATCGATCACACAATCCGAAGGGCGCTCCTTAAATCTGTCACCTACCATATTGCTTAATTTCATTTTAAAATCCTCCTGAAACTTTATGTTGGAATAACTGTCAGCCGGCAGTTTCATTCATTATGTTTCTTTTATATATTATAATTATATAAATAAATTATGCCACGTTTAAAATTATACTATATTCCTGTCAAAGTCAACATAAATAAATACCCAAAAGCATATCTTTCGGGTATTTATCGTTAATTTACGTATATTTGTTTACTGTGGCAAAAATTCAAAGATTTCTTCGTCTTCGGATGCATCCTTGGCTTCCGAAATGTCAATGCCTAAGATATCGGCCAGTTTCCTGACCTTTCTCTCGTATTTTTCCATCAGATCGTCATGTCCGTTCCTGATAAAATCATCGTCTTCTTCGTTAGCCGCCTTTTCAAATTCGGCTGCTTCTTCAAAGATATTCGTGACACCGATCATTTTCGAGGTACTCTTTAAGGAATGTACGAAAACAGCATAGTTTTTCCAGTTTTCTTCATCAAGCGCCTTCTGAAGATTGCTTCTCTTTTCGTTGTACTCCTTTACATATTCGGAAACGACGCTTACATACATTTCGACGTCGTTCTGACTGTAACGAAGTCCGGCTTCGGTATCGACTCCCGCTTCGGTGAATTTTTCGATGATATCGTTTTCTTCCTCTTTTTCCTCGGCTTCGGCTTCTGCTCCGACCCTGACATCGTCAATATTTTTTACGATCTTTCCTTCAGGAAGGTATTTAAGGAGCATTCTCTCAAGCTCGCTGCCCTCAACAGGCTTCGTAAGATAATCCGAAAAACCTTCCGCTATGTATCTGTCTCTCGCACCGCTTATCGCATCTGCGGTAAGGCATATGACGGGCGTATCGATGTTTTGGCTGCTCTTCTTTCTTTTTATCTGATGAAGCGTCTCCGTACCGTCCATTCCGGGCATACGCTGATCCATGAAAATCACATCGTATTTATGCTTGTCGCAAAGCTCTAACGCCTTGTCTCCGCTTATCGCCGTATCGATGTTTAAAAGCGTCTTCTTTAAAAGGTTTGTGGCAACGGTAAGGTTCATCTTTGTATCGTCTACAAAAAGAATGTGGCCGTCGGGTGCGCGGAATGATTCCTGATATGAGTTTCCGGCATTACTCTTCTTTGAGCCTTCACTGATCTCTTCGTAACTGTCGCCGATGGGTGTCTCGTCAACGATACCCTGCTTTATCTCGAATGAGAACGTTGAGCCCACGCCGTATACACTGTCAACATGAAGTTCGCTTCCCATCATCGAAAGAAGTCGCATTACGATCGACATGCCGAGTCCCGTGCCTTCGATGTTACGGTTCTTTTCTACATCGAGTCTCTCAAACGACTCAAACATCTTCGACATGTCTTCTTCCTTGATGCCGATGCCGGTATCTTTAACTTCAACATAAAGGTATATCTCGTTATCCTTGCAGCCGTTATTGTTAAAGGTGAGTCTTACTTCGCCCTCTTTTGTGTATTTTACGGCATTGGTAAGAAGGTTGTTTATAACCTGGCTTACACGCATATCGTCGCCGTGAAGCATCTTCGGAATAGACTTATCGACATCAACGATGAACTTTAATTTCTTTGAAGCGGCTCTTTCGGCGATGGAATTCTGAAGATAATGGATCATATCCACGCTGCTGTAATCAACAGGCGCGATCTCCATCTTGCCGTCTTCGATCTTTGAAAAATCGAGGATCGTGTTTATAAGTGCCAAAAGCGCACGGCCCGAAGATTTGATATTTCCGGCATACTCTTTTATGCTGTCACTCTCGGTCTCACGCAGGATCATCTCGTTCATGCCGAGGACCGCATTGATAGGGGTCCTTATCTCATGCGACATATCGGCAAGGAAACGGCTCTTTGCCTTGTTCGCATCGTCCGCAGCCGATTTTTCGAGCTTTAATACTTTGGATTCGTACTCCTGTTTCTGCTTGCTTATGATAAGCTCTTCCATCACTTCGGATGCACTCTTCTCATTTACGTAGCTTAAGTAATAAAAGAATGCGATAAGAAGAAGGATTATAAGATACACACCGATGTTCGTGATGAGCTGAATGTGTATATCAGAAAGGAGTTCCATGTTTTTAACAAGAACGATCGTATACCACTGATCCAAAACTTCATTCACAAAGATCGTATATCTGAATCCGTCGATAACGATCTCTGTCCTTCCGTTCTTGGTTTCGAGAACGGCATTCATGAAAGAATCGTCTTCAAAGATATCCTTACAGTTTTTACCGTTTAACGCGGGATCCTTGTGGGAAACGATATTTCCTTTTTTATCAATGATCATTCCGTAGCCGTTGCCGTTAATATTGATCTCCTGAACGGTCTCCTGGATCCTGTTCATTGAAACATCGAGTGAAACGACATTCTTTTTATCCGACAAAAGCTTTGATGCGGAAATGATAACATCGCCGCTTTGTGCGTCAAGATAAGGATCTACAAGCGCAACATCACCGTCCGCTTCTTTGGCGGCTTTATACCAGTCACGTTCGTAAGGATCGTAATCATCGGGTGCGATCCAGTCGATACCCGACATAAACACACCGTCAAAAACAGCGTAAAATCCCATAAAGTTTTTATCGAATTTTTCTTTCTGATTCTGTGTTTCTACTCTGAGATAATCGTGAAGAGTTTCAAGATCGGAACCGTTTTGATACATCTGATCTGCCGAATCACCTGTGACCCATAGAACGGACTCAGTTGTGTTAAGATAATCCGAAAGATCGGCTGCGATATTAGAAACCTTATCCTCGCATTCTCCGTAAAGAGAGGAAATGGATTCGTTATAAAGCATCCTCGATGTGTATACAACGGCAAAGAACATAAGGATGAAGGTAACGGTCAATGTAAACGAAAAGCTTATCTTACGTTTGATCTCACGTTCCTTTGTTGCGCTGTCCTGCTTGTTTTTATATTGTTTGACAATGGAAAAAACCGTAACCATCATTATGATTACGAGAACTATGGTGAAGATAATATACGCTATAAGGAATGAATCAAGATTCATAAAATACTCCAGATGTTATTCAGGGAGGAATTCCAGGATTTCCTCCTCATTCGCGTTGTCAGAATCTTTTAATTCGAGAATATCTTTAATAGCCGAAACGATCTCTGAATACATATTCATGATCGTCTCGTGGTTCTTTTCAATAATACCTGCATCTTCTGCTTTTGCGGCCTCTTCAGACTCTTTTGCAAGTTCGAAAAGCTTCATGGCGCCAATAGTTTTGGAAGTACTCTTTAACGAATGAACGAAAACTTCATAATCTTTCCAGTTTTTCGATTCGAAATTTTCTTTTAATCTGGCTGCTTTTTCCTTCTCTTCGGCAACATATGCTTCCAGGATCTGAACATACATATCTTCGTCACCGCTGCTGAATCTTAAGCCTGCATCCATATCGATGCCGTGCTTCGATAACGCTTCTTCCAAAGCCTTGTTCTTTATATCAAAACCGCCTGTTTTTTCTTCGGTTGTATTGTTCTTATTATCCGGTTTTTCCTGGTTTTCTTCTTTTTTCGAAACGTTAGCGGAAGCATCTTCGATCTTTTCTTTGGGAAGATACTTCAATATCATGGCTTCGAGTTCCCTGCCCTCTACGGGTTTGGTGAGATAATCGTTAAAGCCTAAAGATATGTATCTTTCTTTTGCACCTCTTACAACATCTGCGGTAAGACAGATAACGGGTGTTTTTACGTTCAGTTTCTGCTTGTTTTCCTTGATCTTGATCAAGGCCTCTGCACCATCCATTCCGGGCATTCGCTGATCCATAAGGATAACATCATACTTGTTTGCATCGGCAAGCTTAATGGAATCGGGGCCGTTTAATGCGGTATCGATCTTTATCTTTGTTTTCTTTAACAGATTTTCAACTACAAAGATATTCATCTTCGTATCGTCTACCACGAGAATACGGGCTGTAGGCGCAACAAAGGACTCTTTGTACTCTTCGACCTCATCGACTTCTTCGATGGCTTTTCTGTAATCTCCGAGAGGCTTTTCGTTCTCGATCTTCTGCCACAGTTCAAATGAGAAAGTACTTCCTTTTCCGTAGGTACTTTTTACATCAAGTTTTGAACCCATAAGTTCGAGAAGTCTTCTCGTGATCGTCATACCAAGGCCTGTACCCTCGATATTACGGTTTTTGACTACATCGAGTCTTTCGAATGATTCAAAAAGCTTCGGCATGTCTTCTGCTTTGATCCCTATGCCGGTATCTCTGACCTCAAAACCTATATTAATGTTGCCGTTTTTACGCTCTTTTTCTTTTATCGTAAGAGTTACCGAGCCTTTTTCCGTGTACTTAACGGCATTGGTAAGAAGATTTATCACAACCTGATTGATACGTGTATCGTCGCCGAAAAGTTCGGAAGGAAGATTCGGATCGATATTAAAGAACATATCAAGATTTTTTGCGGAAGCTCTGTTAGAGATCGAGAAATAATAATATGCTATCGCCGAGCTGACCTTGTAACGAACGGGAACGATCTCCATCTTGCCGTCTTCGATCTTGGAGAAATCCAGAATACCGTTGATAAGCTGAAGAAGGTTGTTTCCGGACTGCTTGATATTCTGGGAATAACCTAAAATATCATTGTCTTTCGATTCACGAAGGATCATCTCGTTCATGCCGAGGATCGCATTGATGGGTGTACGTATCTCGTGGGACATATCGGCAAGGAAACGGCTCTTCGCCGCGCTCGCTTCATCTGCCGCCTGCTTCTCGAGTCTTAAAACTTTCTGTTTGTATTCCTGCTCTTTTTTGGTCAGTGTATCCAGAACCCTTGCAAGAACTATAGCAACCGCAACACCGATCAGGATCGCAACTATGGTCGCGATAACAAATCCTCGCATAAGGTCGTTAACGCCTTTTCCGAGCTGATGTCTGTCTGTGGCGATACATACATGCCATTTTGTATTCATCATCTGCGTGCTGACAATACCTCTCGTCACACCGTCATAATCGGTAACGAATATCATCTTGTCATAACCGTTTTTAATGCCTTTTACAAGTTTTTCATAAGGCGCATTGGGAACATCCATAACTCCGAGAGGCTTGTCGGTGTATGCATATGCTTCGTTCGGATGAACGAGCATATTCATATTGTCGTCGATCAGAAATGCGTAGCTGTTTTCGGCAACATCTGCATTGTTGATCATATCGACCAGAACATCAAGGAAAATATCGGCCGCAAGCACGCCCAATAATTCGTCGTCTTTATACACTGCCTTTGAAATTGTGATAACGGGTTTTTGCGTATCTGAATCAAGATACGGCGTGGAAAAGAAAAGTTCCCCGGTAAGAGCCGACGTAGTGTACCACTCTCTTTCATGTACAAAGTCCACACTTCCGTCAGAAACAAAGTCGGAAGCACAGACCATAAAGTTATCGGGGTATGTAAAATAAACGTCGTAGACGTAGCCGTTTTTATTTAAAAGATCACTGCTGTGCTGAAGGTATTCGTGGAATTCGTCATACCCTTCTTCTGAAATACCGTTGACGGCGATCTCAGCCGCCATCGTATCGATAATGGTCGCGTTGGTATCGACCCATGATGTAAGTTCAAGAGCATATTTCTGAGCCGCTACGCCATAGTTGTCTTCAAGCTGTAAGAGAAGACTGTCCTTGGCTCTCTGATAACTGATAAACGAAAGTAAAATGGAACTTCCAAGCACCACCAATACGATCGTAATTGTCATTTTTGTTCTTAAACTTCTCATCAATTTATTCCCGAATATATTTTATCAATATAATTTTACGACATTTGCAGAAGTATTCAAATAAAAATTTTATAAAAGTATATAAAAATTCCCCCAATTCACGAAAGAATTGAGGGAATGGCTTTTTCTATGTCAAATCTCTATACCATCAAGTTGTCTCTTCATGATAAGCAATAAAAAAGCCACATGCAAGCAAGCTTGCTGTGGCTTATATTATTACGCTTTATGCGCTCATCTCATTGCTTACGCGGAGATTACTCGATGATTGTAGCAACTCTTCCTGAACCTACTGTTCTACCACCTTCACGGATAGCGAATGTAAGACCCTGCTCCATAGCGATGGGATGGATGAGTTCGATTGTCATCTCTACGTTATCACCAGGCATGCACATTTCTGTACCAGCGGGAAGGTTACATACACCTGTAACGTCTGTTGTTCTGAAGTAGAACTGAGGTCTGTAGTTGTTGAAGAAAGGAGTATGACGTCCACCTTCATCTTTTGTTAATACGTAAACCTGAGCTGTGAATTTCTTGTGGCATGTAACTGAACCGGGTTTAGCAAGAACCTGTCCTCTTTCGATTTCAGTTCTCTGAATACCACGGAGAAGTGCACCGATGTTATCACCAGCCTGAGCTTCGTCAAGCATCTTACGGAACATTTCGATACCGGTAACAACTGTCTGCT
>JAEEGK010002414.1_pt1 | contig 46816 bp, 28 predicted proteins | sample 8958771 | NCBI WGS metagenome assembly JAEEGK01 (sample SAMN16246547, study PRJNA631951) | gut metagenome | biome: gut microbiome; feature: rumen; material: SC-attached | host: Bos | place: Iran: Karaj | collected 2018-10 | reverse complement strand
GCACGGTCTTTCATGGCGACGCCGAAGACGCGCGACTTGAAGTCGTTGCTCAGGCGCAGCTGGTCGCCGATGGTGTTGCCGAGCATGTTGCGTGGCGACATCTTGCCTGCCCGCGAGTCGGTGCCCACGCCGTCGACGGTGTTGTCGCGGCAGCAGTAGGTCCAGGAGCGCAGCGTGTGGTCGTAGAAGTCGTTGCCGCAGATGCCGTGGAGGGCGGGCGTGGAGCCGGTGTAGACGCTGGCGTGGCCGATGGCGGTGACGGTGGGCACGTAGTTGATCATGCAGTTCTCGTAGGAATAGCCCTCGTCGACGAGTCGCTTCAGACCACCCTCGACGAAGTCCTCATAGTAATAGTAGAGGTAGTCCCATCGCATCTGGTCGACCACCAGGCCAACGACGAGCTTCGGGCGATCTATTTTCTGACCTGCCCAGGCGGTAGTAGCCAGAAGCATGAATGACAGGATGATAAATGCTTTTTGCTTCATAATGGATGATAGGTTTTGTTTAGTGCCGTCAAAGGTACAAATAAAAAGTGAAAGGGGAGCGGGGAAAGCGGAAAAGATTGTGTTAAAGAAATTTAAGCACAGCAGGAGGGGAGGGGGTGAAGGGTTGAGAAATGTTGAGAAAGGTTGAGAAAGGTTCTTGCTCCGATAAACTACGCAAGCGCCCCTGCGGGTCGAGCGGAGAAAGGTTGAGAAATGTTGAGAAAGGTTTAGAAGGGTTCAGAAAAGTTGAGAAATGTTGAGAAGGGTTTAGAAAGGTTCTTGCTCCGATAAACTTTCAACGTGCGAAGCACCTTGCCCGTGCGAAGCACCTTACACGTGCGTAGCACGTTACACTTTCAACGTGCGAAGCACCTTGCCCGTGCGAAGCACTTTACTCGTGCGAAGCACCTTACACTTTCAACGTGCGAAGCACCTTACCCGTGCGCAGCACCTTACCCGTGCGAAGCACTTTCCGCCCGCGGCAATGGTTAAAAAATGTAAATGGGGGAGGTAATGACGGGAAATGGGTAAAAAAGGGAGGAAACATGGAGAAATGTAAGGAAAAAAGATGCATGGAAATTTGGTGAATCGAATAATTATTAGTAACTTTGCACGCGAATACAAAAATTAGTCTTGCCTGTCGAGACGACAGCCAAGCAAATACACATTTATTCATAATCGATTTATAAAAATGTTCATCGGGCATCTTGGTTGCGAAACCGAGATGCCTTCTCGTTATGGGGGACGCGTAGGAGGGTGTGTCAAAATAGAGCAAGGAGTCGTTTTGTAGTCCCCTCCTTCCAGAAGGAGGGGACCACAGGCAGCGACTTTTCGTCCATTATTCTTATTTTGACACACCCTCGTGGAAATATGTTTGGCGAATGTCGGGGTACGAGGAAGAGGGTGGTGCGCGTTGGGATTCGGTATTGTTCGTTGGTGTTTGGTTTTGTTCGGCATTGTTCGGTTTTGTTCGTCATTGTTCGGTTTTGTTCGTCATTGTTCGTCATTGTTCGGGCAGACCGTATTGCTACCCTCCTTTCGGAGGGGCTGGGGGAGGTGGTCTGCCCCTACACGTGGAAAAAAACTCAAAGACTCCGAGCTTGCTCGCCTGAACATCTATAATTAATAAAAAAGAGTGAAGAAATTTGGTTTTTCGCTCACTTATTCGTACCTCTGGCTCCGCCGAAGGTACTTGCGCTCGGCCATGCAAAAAAAATTTGGCAATTTCTTTTGCATTTCGCTCACTTATTCGTACCTTTGCAAGAGAATGAGGAACTGCACGTGGATTGTAGCGGTTTTCATCCTGGCGGCCATCGTGGGCTGCGAGGAGAAAAGTCAGACGGTTGTGGCCGAGACCACAGCCGCCGACCCGTATATCATCATCGACTCCACGAGTCAGCTCACGGTCTACTATCCACAGTTCTCGCGCGTGGACCTGGTGTGCGAGCAGATGCCGCGCATCAACGAGACCGACGTGGTGATGTGCTGCGCGGCAGCGTTCACCGGTGAGCAGCAGGAGACGTTCAGCCATGCGAACATCGCCGGCGACCATGTGTCGGGCGGTGTGTTCTACAACGGCTATGCGTGCAGTTCGAACACGGGATCGTTCGTCTTCTACGGCGACTACTGGCGGTTTATACCGTCGTGCCATTCCGACTCAATCACCAAGGCTGCCGACACGGGCGGCATGGCGTTCTCGCAGATCATGCTGGTGTATAACGGGCGGCGCTGCCCAAGCCATGTGAAGGGGCGCAGCCGGTTTCGCGCCCTGTGCGAGAAGGACGGCATGCTCTGCATCGTGGAGTCGCGGCGGCTGCAGGACTTCGACTTCTTCGTGCGCAGCGTGATGGACTATGGTGTGACGCATGCGCTCTACCTGCAGCCCGGGAAGGGATGGAACTACGCGTGGTATCGTGACAATGCGGGCATGGTGCACATCATGCATCCGAAGACGCACGACTACTCTACGAACTGGATTACATTCTACTACAACTGATATGAAAAAACAAACAAACGCTATGGAAACCATTAAAAGTTTTGAAGACATGCTGAGCCACCTCGCTCAGCGAGGCGACAGAAGACGCGTGGCCGTCGTCTGGGCCGCCGACCACAACTCACAGGTGTCGGTGCAGATGGCACTGGAGGCAGGATTCATCGATGCCATCTTCGTGGGCTGCCAGGCCGAGGTAGAGGCCAACGCCGACATCATGCGATGCAAGGACCATGTGTTCTTCGCCGATGCTGCCGACGCCGACGACGCCGCTCACCGCGCCGTGGAAATGGTGCACGAGGGGAAGGTGGACATCCTGATGAAGGGAATGATCAACACCGACAACCTGCTGCACGTGGTGCTGAACAAGGAGAAAGGCATCCTGCCGAAAGGTCGCGTGCTCACACATATCACCGCTGCGAAGCTGGCGGAGTACGACAAGCTGCTGTTCTTCACCGACTCGGCCGTCATCCCCTACCCCACGCAGGAACAACGCGTAGAGCAGGTGCGCTACATCGCCGACCTCTGCCATAAGATGGGCATCGACGAGCCGCGCATCGCCCTGAACCACTGCACGGAGAAGGTGAACGAGAAGTACTTCCCCTTCACCGTGGGCTATCAGGACATCAAGGAGATGGCACGGCAGGGTGAGTTCGGACGCTGCATCGTGGACGGTCCGCTCGACCTGAAGACGAGCATCTCGCCCGAGAGCCTGCGCATCAAGGGCATCGACTCGCCGCTGGGCGGAGAGAGCGACGCCATCGTGTTCCCCGACATCGAGGCAGGCAACGCATTCTATAAAACCATCACCTTCTTCCATAGCGACACCGCCGGTATGCTGGTGGGCCCGATCGTGCCCGTCGTACTGCCGTCGCGTGCCGACTCGAAGCGCTGCAAGTTCAACTCGCTGGCACTGGCTGCCATGATGAGCGGCGGCGCGGAATAAGCCCGCGTCGTCCCCTCCTCCACCACACACACCACCTATTACCCAAAAACCTAAGAACCATGCAAATATTAGCTATTAACCCGGGCTCTACATCGACAAAGATTGCCGTCTACGAAGACGAGAAGCCCATCTTGCTACGCACCATCCGCCACTCGGCGGAAGAACTGAAGAAGTTCGAGGACGTGATCTTCGAGTTCCCATTCCGAAAGCAACTCGTCATGGACGAGCTGACTCGCAACGATATCCCCCTGCAGTTCGATGCCGTCATCGGACGAGGTGGACTGGTGAAGCCTATCGCCGGCGGCACCTACGAGATCAACCAGACGATGCTCGACGACACACACAGCGGCATCGCCATGCACAACCACGCCTGTAACCTGGGATGCCTCATCGCCTACGACATTGCAAAGGAGATTCCCGGCTGCCGCTCGTTCATTGCCGACCCGGGTGTCGTGGACGAACTGAACGACTATGCCCGCATATCGGGATCGCCGCTGATGAACCGCATCTGCATCTGGCACGCCCTGAACCAGCGCGCCATCGCCAAGCGCTTCGCACGCGAGATTGGCCGACACTATAACGACATGAACCTCATCATCTGCCATCTGGGTGGAGGAATCTCGGTGGCTGCCCACGACCACGGGCGCGCCGTAGATGCCAACAACGCACTGGACGGCGAGGGTCCGTTCTCACCGGAGCGCGCCGGCAGTCTGCCTGCCGCCGACCTGATTCGCCTCTGCTTCTCGGGTAAGTACACCGAGGCACAGCTGCTGAAGCGTGTGGCCGGACAGGCTGGCATCACAGCCCACCTGGGTAGCAACGACATGCGCGTCATCGAGAAGCGCATCGCCGAGGGCGACGAGCACGCAAAGCTCATCGTCGACGCAATGATCTACCACGTGGCGAAGAACATCGTCGCCGAGGGTGCCGTGCTCTGCGGAAACATCGATGCCATCTTGCTGACGGGTGGACTGGCGCGGTCGGAATACATCATCACGAACCTGCGCCGCCGCATCGACTTCCTCGCTCCGGTGTATTGCTATCCCGGTGAGGACGAGATGGAAGCACTCGCCATGAACGCCCTCGACGTGCTGCGCGGCCGTCAGGAGGCGAAGGTATACGTGTAGGAGCCCCACCCCAACCCTCCCCAAGGGGGGAGGGAGGACACCCAGCTGTAGGGGCAGACCCCTGTGTCTGCCCGCTCACTCAAATGACATCCGGGAGAAAAAGTATTCGCATACGAAAGCATACGTCCCTTTTATGCCCTTTTACTCCCCCTTTATACCCTTTAAGCACTTCAAAAAAAACCTCAACACAAATGACTATGAACTGGCTAAGAATTCTCATTGCGCTGCTCGCCCTGCCGACGCTGCAGGCACAGGCGCAAGTGTCGTTCGGACAGTCCGAGCGATTCAACAACGAGTGGCTTTTCCTTTTGGAAAGTTCTTCCTTGCAAACCACCGATGTCGCTCAACCCACAGCCGATTTTCCACAGGCGCAGCCGACGTTCGACGACTCGCGGTGGCGTCGCCTCACACTGCCCCACGACTGGTCGGTGGAAGGCGTGATGTCGCCGCAGCTGGCCTCGTGTACGGGCTATCTGCCGGGTGGCATCGGCTGGTATCGTAAGCATTTTTCCCTCCCTACGGATGCGACTGGGGGTGGGTGCTTCATCTACTTCGAAGGCGTCTACAACCGCTCGGAGGTTTATCTGAACGGACACCTGTTGGGCAAGCGCCCGAACGGCTATGCCTCGTTCCTCTATGACATGACACCCTATCTGAACGCCGAGGGCGAGAATGTGCTGGCGGTGCGCGTCGACCACTCGCAGTATGCCGACTCACGTTGGTACACTGGGTCGGGCATCTATCGCGACGTATGGCTCATCAAGGCACCCGCGACGCATCTCGCGCAGTGGGGCACTGCCTACAGACTGAAGAAGATCACGAAGTCGCAAGCCGTTGTGGAGGTGGACATCGAGACCGCCGGCAAACCAGCACTGGGCATTCCCACGGAGGTCGTCATGACCGATGCGGAAGGAAAGGTGGTGGCACGCACGACGACGACGATGGGCTGTCCGAACAAGAAGACCGTCACGCTTTCCGTGAAGAACCCGCACCGCTGGAGTCTCAACGATACCTATTTATATAATATAGAGACGCGGCTGGGAACGGGCAACGATGCCTCGGCACCGATGGATCGCTGCGTGATTCGAGCTGGACTGCGCACGTTGCAGTTCGACCCGAACCACGGCTTCGCCCTGAACGGCGAGTGGATGAAGGTGAAGGGTGTCTGCCTGCATCACGATGCGGGTGTGCTGGGTGCCGTCGTGCCGCCGGAAGTATGGCAGCATCGGCTGGAGGAGCTGAAGAAGATTGGCGTGAACGCCATCCGCATGAGCCATAACCCACAGGCACCGGTGCTCTACGACCTCTGCGACGAGCTGGGATTCCTTGTCATGGACGAGGCCAGCGACGAGTGGGAGTTCCCGAAACGGAAGTGGCTCGAGGGCTGGAACCGTGGCACGCCGGGCTATCAGGGCACGTTCGACTTCTTCGAGGAATGGATTGACCGCGACGTAGCCGACATGGTGCGCCGCGATCGCAACCACCCGTCGGTGTTCCTGTGGTCCATCGGCAATGAGGTGGACTATCCCAACGATCCCTATTCGCACCCGATTCTCGACGGCGACGGCAAGGACTTCACACAGCCTATGTATGGCGGCTACAAGCCTGAGCAGCCGAATGCCGAGCGCATCGGAAAGATTGCCAAGCGGCTGTCGGCCGTGGTGAGGGACATCGATGCATCGCGTGCCGTCACGGGTGCGCTGGCAGGCGTGGTGATGTCGAACCAGACGGAATATCCCGAGGCTGTCGACGTGGTGGGCTATAACTACACCGAGAGCCGTTACAAGGAAGACCACGAGCGCTATCCGAAGCGCATCATCTATGGTTCGGAGAACCGCCACGACTATCCCTCGTGGCTGGCAGTGAAGAACAACGAGCACATCTTCGGACAGTTCCTGTGGACGGGTGCCGACTATCTGGGCGAGAGCGGTGCATGGCCCGCACGCGGCTCGTCGGCAGGAATCGTCGATCTCACCTCGCAGCGCAAGCCCAATGGCTGGTATCGTGCTTCGCTATGGAGCAGCGAACCCGTTGTCTATATCGGCACCTACCCCATCAGCAATCGCAGCGGTCGCAACGCTGGCAGGCAGGGCCGCCAGCGTGGTCCAGGCATCTCAACCTACGCCACCGACACATGGAACTACCGCGAAGGGCAGCAGGTGCGAGTGGTGTGCTACACCAACCAGCCCGATGTGCGCCTGACGCTCAACGGCAAACCCGTAGGCGGCGACGCAAAGCTCGACTCTGCCACCAACGTCCGTTACTGGGACATCGCCTACGAGCCTGGCACGCTGCGCACCGAAGCCACTTCCAAGCAAGGGGCTGGGGTAGTAGCGGAAAAAGGCAACACATCCTACGAAATCCGTACCTCCGGTCGTCCCTACGCCCTGCGCGTCACACAAGAGCAAATGGCAGGACTCCCTTCTCTTCAGGGGAGGGATGGGGAGAGGCTCTACATCCTCACCATTGAGGTCATCGATGAAAATGGCATCCCCGTGCGCCTTGCCGACAACGACATCACATGCGCTGTGATGGGCAACGGCCACTTGCTCGGACTCGAAAACGGCAACATGAGCGACACCAACGGAGCTCTGCCCATCCGCGGCGGCTATCACCGTCGTGCCCACCAAGGTCGCCTCGTCGCCTATATCCAAGAAGGTATCGATCCCAACATGCAGTTCGGGCAGGGCTTCGGCCAGCGGTTTGCACAAGGTTCCGACAACGGTCAGCAGGCCTCACAGCAAGGTGCCATCCGCGTGCGCTTCACCTCTCCTCTGCTTGAAGACGCTGAGATCACCCTTCAGCCCACCCGCTAAATAAAGGCTATGCGTAGGGGCAGACACCTCCTCAACCCCTCCGAAAGGAGGGTAGCAAAACGGTCTGCCCGAACAGATACGCTTCGCGTCTTCAAGAAAACACAAAAAAACATAAAAACACAAGAAAAACAATGATCTCATAACGAGGATAAATAATTGTTTTCTTATGTTTGTCTTTGTTTTCTTCTGTTTTTGAAAGCGCCGCATCGCGGATAAAAAGGGCAGACACGGGGGTCTGCCCCTACCGTGGATGCGAGGCTAAAAAATAGCAGGAGCACAACCTCAATTGTGCTCCTGCTTATCTTTTCGGGGTTATCAACTTGTCAGCTATACCAAACAGAAGTATCGGATGCTGACTCTGCGCGGAGCTCGTCTGGCTCCATGTTGTACACATTGTCGTACTCGAAGAAATAATCCTCTTCTTTCCTTCTCACACTCTTCATAATCATACCTCCTATCACAGCCTGCATGCCCCTATCAGGCCGCATTTTTGTTGACTTTAGGGAAAAGGGGCTTCTCCCCATGTTGCAAAGTTACGAATAATTTTCAGCACGACAAACTTTTTAATTGGTTTTTTCGCCTCTATCGTGTTAAAAAATGTTTAGCGAGCGAAAAATGCTTAATAAAAAGTTGTTTTTTTATAAAAAATTTCCTAATTTTACGGCCTGTTTAGGGCGTTTTGCAAGCATTTGCGAATACCGAGACAGTGAAAAAAAAGTGACAACAAAATCTTTTTTAACTAACCTATTTATATTAACAATCCTTAAATTAAAAAGCAATGGAAAAGGAAAAAAACGCAAAAGGGCTCTTGCGTAGAGCTCTCTGGACAATGCTTTTCATGCTCTTTAGCGTGGGAGTCTATGCACAGGACATCACCGTGCGAGGCTCTGTTGTAGACCAGAACGGCGAGCCCGTCATTGGTGCCACAGTGAAAGCTGCAGGCACGAGGGTGGGAACCGTGACGAATGCTAACGGTGAGTTCTCCTTCAAGGCCCCGGCTAATAGCCAGATTGAAGTGAGCTACATCGGCTTTGCTCCACAAACCATGCGAGCTTCCGGCAACATGAACTTCGTACTCTCTGAAGACGCTACAGGTCTGAGTGAAGTCGTTGTGACGGCTCTTGGTATGAAGCGTGAAGCTAAGGCTCTGGGTTATGCCATGACAGAGCTGAAAGGAGAAGAACTCGATGCCAACCTCATCAACCCCGTGCAGGCTCTGCAGGGTAAGGTGGCCGGTGTAGAAGTTACTTCATCTGATGGTGGTATGTTCGGTGCTTCTAAGATCTTGATTCGTGGTGCTTCCACCCTGAACAAGAACAACCAGCCTATCTACGTCATCGACGGTGTAATTCTCGACAATGGTATCGTGGAGAACGACGCTGACTGGGCATCGGGTGCACAGAACTATGGTAATGAGTTGAAAAACCTGAACCCTGACGACTTCGAGACAGTATCAGTGCTGAAAGGTGCTGCCGCTACCGCCCTTTACGGTTCTCGCGGTCTGAACGGTGCTGTCGTCATCACTACCAAGAGTGGTAAGGGCAAGCGCGGTCTGGGTATCGACTTCTCGCAGACCTTTGGCTTCGACAAGGTTACTCATCAGCCCGACCTGCAGAATGAGTTTGCAGAGAGCTTCTTCTATGCTTCGAACCCCAAGAGCGGATTCCTGCAGAACGACCTCTACTGGCTCAATGGCGATGGCTATCCCTCCTACAAGGTGCTGAGCAGCTATGGAGAGATGGGTACCGCCTTTGGTCCTTCCTTCGATTTCATCAAGGCAAATGCCAAGGATGGCCTGATGGAGATGTACGATGGAAAGCTCCACACACCTGGTGCTTATGCTAACAACTTCAAGGATGCTTATGACACTGGTTTCTCAACCAATACGAACATCGCCGTGTCAGGTGGTAATGACCGCACCTCTTTCTACACCTCGATGTCTTATCGCTACAACAACGGTACGCTGCCTAACAACGACTTCCGTCGTCTGAGCCTCTTGGCCAAGGCCAGCCATAAGATTACCGATAATGTTGAGATCGAGGCCAGCATGACCTTCGCTAACTCGAAGCCGCGCAACGCCCAGCCTAACATCGGTGAAAACTTCGTTAATGGTACCTGGGATCGTATGTACGACGCCAAGTATTATCGTGATAAGTATAAAGGTCCGCATGGTGGACTTGCCAACACCTCTTATGGTGATGAGTGGGGATTTGTCATCGGACGTGGCACATGGTGGTCAATCTGGGAGAACGAGTACTACCAGAAGGAAACCGTCGTTCGTCCTGACCTGAAACTCACATGGGCCTTCACTCCTTGGCTGAAGTGGGTGACCGAAGCCAACTACAACTACTACTTCATGCAGGGCGAAAGCAAGAATCCCGGCTCAGGTTACTACAACCAAGGCGGTAGCTACAGCTTGTCGCAGACCCGCAAGGAGCAGACCAACTTCAATACCAACCTGATGGTCGACAAGCAACTCAACGAAGACTGGCATCTGAACGGCTTCCTGCGCTACGAGCTCTACAACGGTTACAGGGCTTCTAACAGTGCTAGTACTAAGGGTGACTTTATTGTTCCTAACCAGTTCTTCCTCGCCAATGGCTCTGAGGGTTACAACGCTTCTGCAGGTATTTCTGAGACGAAGACCATCCAGTCGCTCGCTGCACAGGTGGGCGTGAGCTGGAAGGATCAGGTCTTCCTCGATGTCACTGGCCGCAACGACTGGTCGTCGTCACTCGTCTATGCCGATGGACATGGTACCTATAGCTATTTCTATCCCTCTATCAACGCTGCATGGCTTGTTACCAACACCTTCCGTGAGAGTCTCCCGCAGTGGCTCAGTTTCTGGAAACTCCGTGCATCCTATGCTGAGGTAGGTAACGATACCAGCCCCTACTACATCAACTCGGCTTATGGTCTGGAAAGCTACACCAACCAGTTTGGCAAGCCCTTCTCGACAACCGTATCGAACACCACGTACAGCCAAGACCTGAAGCCAGAGCGCAAGAAATCTTGGGAAATTGGTACTGACATCCGCTTCTTCGACAACCGCCTCGGTCTCGACTTCACCTACTATAAGGAAAACACCATCGACCAGATCATGACCGTTTCGATTCCTTCTGTATCGGGTTACGGCAACGCTCTGATCAATGCTGGTAACATCCAGAACAGCGGTGTTGAAATCGCGCTGAACACGACTCCCGTCTTGACGAAGGATTGGCAGTGGGATTTGAACTTCACCTACACGAAGAACAGTTCTAAGATTGTTGAGCTGTCTGACCTCTGCGCCGACTACATCACCCTGCAGGGTTACACCAACTATGGTAACTACCGTATCGGTTCTGTTGCTAAGGTGGGTGGCACCTATGGTATGCTGATGACCGACGCCGCTCCGCTCATCGATGAAACTTCTGGCCTGCAGGAGCTCGACTTGAGATACTACAATGCTGGTTACTACACACCTATGGTAAAGCGTAACGGCACCGTGGAAGAGGTTGGTAACTCTGTTCCCGACTTCCTCGGTTCAATCAACACCACGTTGCGTTGGAAGAACTGGACGCTCAGTGCTAGCTTCGATGGCCGTTTCGGAGGTAAGGTTGCTTCTTATGGCTCTCACTATGGTAATGCCTATGGTTACACTAAGGCATCGCTCGAAGGCCGTGAAGGCCATGGTGGTATCCACTTCAAGTCAGGTTTCGACGGATTTGAATATGACGATGGTATGATTCCTAATGGTATCGTAACAACTGGTTCTCAGATTGTGCAGCCCGACGGCTCGATGTACACCGTAGGTACTGGTAAGTACAGCAGTGGTGAAACTTGGGCAGAGCTTGTTGCTGCTGGTCACGCTGAGTATGTACACGCTGGTGGTTGGCACTATTTCTACAACTCTTGGGGACAGGCAGTCGTCAATGACACTTGGTTCAAAACTCTGAACTACATCGCTTTCCGCGATCTCTCTCTGAGCTATCAGTTCGAAAGCAATATTGCTAACAAGATTGGAGCAAAGCGCCTCAGCCTCACTGCCCAGGCACACAACCTCGGCTACCTGCTGAACACAATGCCTAACCATGAGAATCCTGAAGCTGTTGCCGGTACTACTGCAGCTGAGTTCCGTATCCGTCAGTTCGCTGGCGTGACGACCAGCTTTACATTCACTCTGAAAGCTACATTCTAACCTTATAAACGAAGAAAGAATATGAAACTCAATAAATTATTCATTGCAGGTGCCATGGGCGCTGTGCTCTTGATGAACATCAGCTGCGCCGATGACTATAAAGAGTTGAATCAGGATCCTGCTAACGTAACGAAGACGATGCCTGAAGGTCTGATGACGGCTGCCATCAATACGTTCCAGCCTACAGACTATCTCGTATGGTTCTACAATGTACAGTATTTCACCCGTTGGGACCAGATGGGAACTCCTGGCGGTGGATTCTCTGATGACTTCACAGGAATGGCAGAGTCTGGCGGCCAGGGTAGCCAGTACATCAACACGCTGAAGTATCGTAACCGTATCCAGAACTACATCAAGGAAACTGGTGAGGTCGAGAACAACGGCTATCTCGCTGCTACAGGTATCATGACCATCTACCTCGGCATCTTCGATACCGATATGTATGGCTCTGTTCCTTACACCGAGGCTTGCCACTATGACGATCAGGGTATCTTAACCCCGAAATATGAAACCGTTGACCAACTCTACGACATCTGGATTTCTGAACTCAACGAATACATCAACATGCTGAAGGCCGACAATCTGTCGGGCGTCACCCGTCAGGATGCTGCTTATGGCTGCGACTGGACGAAGTGGGCTAAGCTTGCTAATTCGCTGAAGCTGAAGATTGCTGTTCGCCTCTACAACAACGATCCTCAGAAGGCCCTTGCCATTGCTAACGAGGCAGCCAGCAACTCAGCAGGTCTGATCACTAACATCGACGACGACTTCCGCTTTGCCAAGGCTACCGACTGGGCTTCCGGCAACAACGACTATGTCTATGGTACGGGCAACGGCCTGAGCACCATCTATGCTTCTGAGAATGTGTTCAAGTTCATGCTTGATAGCAAGGACCCGCGCATTCGTTTCATCTATGCGAAGAACAGCTACAATTCGAAGGTTGTGCAGAGCTTCATCGACAATGATAAATTCGATGATCTCCCCAGCGCTGTGAAGGCCAACGTCGTACTCGACGAGAATGGAAACTTCAAGGAGTGGGGTGGCATGGGTGAGCCTTGGGTACGCTATACCGCTCTTCCCATACAGTATTCTCCGAAGACCCAGCACGATGCAGGCCAGCTTTCTGATGAGGACTTCGAGGAGTATTGGAATTCTGGCATCCGCTATCAGATTAAGATGGGCGACAACCAGCGTAGTTACAACCCATGGTGCTACTATTCAGAGGAAATGCGCCGCGGCCGTGTTGATTTCCAGCTACCTACAGCTATGACCGAGAAAGAAGATGGCACTATCGACATGCACGTCATCCAAGATACTGACGACAATCCTCTCTATCAGATGTATCTTGGCGCTGGTGAGGTAAACCTCTACATGGCAGAGTTCGCTCTGCTGAGCGGTGGTTCCTTCGCTGGAAAGAGTGCTGAGGCCTGGTACGAGGCCGGTGTTCGCGCTTCTGTTGAGGAATTCAACGCTCTGGCTCGCGATAACAAGATTCCTTACTATGGAACCACCTACAACTACGACGAGAACGAGAAGCCTATCGACCTCGTCGATGGTGAGATCGAGGCCATGCTGGCTACGCCTAACGTGAAGCTCAGCGGGTCTAATGCCGAGAAGCTCGAAAAGGTATATCTGCAACTCCTCATGCACTTCAGTGAGCAGTGCGACGACCAATATGTAACTGCACGCCGTTCGGGTTACCCGAAGGTTGGCTCGAACCTGCTGCCGTTCGTGAAGTTCCCGAATGTCGAGCTTTCTGCTATTCCTCGCCGCTTCGTGATCTCCGAGCCGGTTGTTACCGACATCATGTACGAGATTAAGAAGGCCGCTTACGAAGCACAGGGTTTCAAGACCCTCGGCACTAACAGCCAGGGCAGCCAGCACAACAAGGGCAATGCTCCTCTGAATGTTGAGCGTGTATGGCAAGACAAGAATGCTCCGCAGTGGGGTTCTGGTAAGTAATATGGTCTAACAGACTCAAACCAATAGCAATGGCGGGCAGCACCAAGCGTGTTGCCCGCCATTATTCGTTTAAGAAAGGCAAATACAGAAATAAATATAGTTAAATAAAAACCGACTCTTATTCATATATAAGAGAAAAATTGTAACTTTGCACCGTCAAACCATTTTATCTGTTATTCACTATGCGTAAATACTTCATCGTCATCCTGCTTGCTGTCTGTGCGACTGCTATGGCACAGGAAAAGCGTGTCTACTTCTATGCAGACTTCGTGAAGACAAACATCCTCTATAAGAATGGTGCCAAGAACGTGGCCAAAGCCAACTACGACGTCGCCAACCGAAAAGTAATGTTCATGCAGGGCGAACAACTTATGGAACTGCTTGCCCCCGAAACCATCGACACGCTCTATATGGGTGGCAGCCGCTGGATCTATAAGGATAAGCAGTTCTGCGAAGTCATCGACCGAGAGGACGGCAACCGTCTGCTCGTTGGCTGGCACATCACAAAGGTCCACGAAGGTTACAAGGGAGCTCTTGGTAGCATCTCACAAGCTCCTTCGCGCAAAGTGCAGCTCAGCGACCAGTTTGGCATGGGCACAGTTGCCGGCATCAGCGGCGGTATGTACAACGGCACCTTCGGTACAAACCAGAACGATGGCAACGGCCGCAACTTCGACGTCTGGAGGACCAAGAACCAGAGCACCTATTACTTCACAAAGGATGGACAAGAATACGGTGTGAAGGGAATGAAGAGCGTGCTGAAGGCCTTCCCCACGAAGAAGGACCAAATAAAGCAGTACGTGCACAACAACCACATCGACACACTTACTGCCGAGGGCATGTTGCAAGTTATCGATTACCTGATGACGCTATAGCTGTTAAAGAAAAGAGCAACATCAAACAAACCTACATAATCCGCGACAGGCGCTTGTGCCCTGTCGCGGTTTTATATTCATGCATGAGACTTTCAAAAACCAACTGCTTAGCTATCACAAGCCAACTACATTGCTTTCAGAACCCAACTGCATTGCTTTCAGAGCCCAACTGCATTGCTTTCAGGACCCAACTGCATTGCTTTCAGAGTGTCTTTTTGTAAATAAGGTTGACACCTAAATTACAGAAAGTGATGAAAACAAGTAAGGATTATCTTCGTTCAAGTATGGACCGTGTTCATTTGCGACAAGAGGTGTATAGGCTTTATCGTATAGAGAACCTTCCCCTTAAGGATGTTATGAAAAAAACAGGTTTGGGTCATGGTACAGTTTACCAATATCTTCGTACCTTTGAGGCCGAAAACCCAGAATTAGTTGTTCAAATGAAGAAACGTAAGGATGTAACCCCTGATGATTACAAGAAGCTGCAGGCAGAGATAGCCCGTCTTCAGAGTGAATTGAAACAAGAGAAGTTGCGTGCCGACTTTTATGAGGAGATGGTAGCCTTCGGCAAGGAGGTATATGGCATTGACTTAAAAAAAGCTGGCACCAAGTAGTCAGTAGGCTATACACCCGCGACGTGAAGGCTTACCCCGTCACGTCACAGTGTAAGCTGCTTGGTGTGTCAACCCAGGCCTACTATAAGCATGGTGACACGGATCTTCGCAAGTTGGCGGAGGAGGCGTTCTGCGTGGAGTATGTCAAGCGTATCCGCCAGAAGGACCGCGGCATCGGCGGCGGCAAGCTTTGGCAGATGTACAGGAAGGAGTTCGGCGACGTCCACAGCGTAGGCTATAACCGTTTCTATGATATCATTGAGAAGTATAACCTGAAGGTGCGTAAGCGCAAGCGTCGCGCTAAGACGACCGATTCCGACCACGACCTGCCCCTGTACCCCAACCTGGTAAAGGAACTCATCCCGCTGCGTCCCAACCAGCTGTGGGTGAGCGACATCACCTATATGGTCATCTATCTGAATGCCCAGACGGGCGAATACGACTTCTGCTACCTGTCGCTTGTGGCAGACTACTATACAAAGGAAATTATCGGCTGGTGCGTAGGCGAGACATTGGAGGCCAAGTTTGCCATCGAAGCCCTGGAAATGGCATTGGGCCGGCTTGGAGGCAGACGGGATGTTGATCTTATTCACCACTCTGACCGTGGCGTACAGTACGCAAGCTACGCCTATACGGACATCTTGAGAAAACACAACATTAAGATCAGCATGACCGAATGTGGAGACCCAAAGGACAATGCTGTGGCAGAACGTGTCAACGGCATCGTCAAGAACGAGCTGCTTCAGGGAATGTCCTTCTTCTCAATACAGGAGGTCAGGAAGGCTTTGAAGGCTGCCATCGACTTCTACAACAACGAGCGTCCGCATATGAGTCTTGACTGGAGAACGCCTGCAGAAGCGGCGCTCTGCACGGGAGAACTGAAGAAAAAGTGGACAAGCTACAGAGAAAAGGCCATCAAAAGCTTGGCTGCATGAAATTATTTGTGTAGCTTTGCAGACGACTTTGGGGCACAACCTAATTTGTGAATAGAAACAAACATCGTCAACTGATATCATAAATAAGCAACAACAACAGTCAACTGAGATTAACAATAAGTATTAACCAAAGTCAATCGAAAATACAAATAAGACTCGAAGTACTCAACTAAAATCGTTAAAGTACAGAGCCCAACTGCATTGCTTTTGCTCTCAGAAAGCATTACTGCCGAAGTTGTGCAGCATTACTGCCGAAGTTGTGCCAGCATGCCGCACTTTTTCTGGCACTGTCTTTTTGCTATTAATAAAGACTGCTATACGAAACCAATTTGATGCACGAGACGAGACCAAGTGACTTTTCCATTCGCCTGAACTTTTTTCATTTGAAAACAAAAAAAAGAAAAGAGTTTCTTTGTTTTGCACTCAACTTTTGAATAAATTTCTCTCGCTCGAAAAAGAAATAGCTTTCTTTTTACTCACTTACGCGAAATTTTCGTAACTTTGCCGAGAATTTTCGGCGAAGTTACTCCGTCTCGGCAAAAAAAGAAACAAGTTTCTTTGTTTTGCACTCAACTTTTCGTAACTTTGCACCCTGGAAGCGATAACAAACAAATTACTAGATGATGAACAAGAAACTTTCCAAGGTACTGGTGCTGGGCAGCGGTGCTTTGAAGATTGGACAGGCAGGTGAATTCGACTACTCGGGTTCGCAGGCCTTGAAGGCTTTGCGTGAAGAGGGCATCCAGAGTGTTCTCGTGAACCCGAACATTGCCACCATCCAAACGTCGGAAGGCATTGCCGACAAAGTGTATTTCCAGCCCGTTACGACTCACTTCGTAACGGAGATCATCAAGAAGGAGCGCCCCGACGGCATCCTCTTGGCCTTTGGCGGCCAGACGGCGCTGAACTGCGGCACCGAGCTCTACCAGACGGGTGTGCTGAAGGAATATGGCGTAGAGGTGCTGGGCACAAGCGTAGAGGCCATCATGGACACCGAGGACCGCGACCGTTTCGTGCGCCGACTCGACGAGGCCGGCCTGAAGACACCAGTGAGCCACGCTGTAGAGTCGATGGACGACGCTTTGAAGGCTGCCAATGAGATCGGGTTCCCCATTATGATTCGCTCGGCCTATGCGCTGGGCGGTCTGGGCTCCGGCATCTGCCCCGACGAGAAAACTTTCCGCGAGTTGGCAGAGAGCGCTTTCACATTCGCCCCGCAGATTCTTGTTGAGGAGTCGCTGAAGGGTTGGAAAGAGATTGAGTTCGAGTGCATCCGCGACAAGAACGACCACTGCTTCACCGTTGCCTCTATGGAAAACTTCGACCCGCTGGGCATCCACACGGGTGAGTCTATCGTCGTGGCTCCCACCTGTTCGCTCACCGATGAGCAGGTGAAGATGCTGCAGGACATCACCATCAGCTGCGTGAAGCACCTGAACATCGTTGGCGAGTGCAACATCCAGTTTGCTTTCAATGCCGAAACCAACGACTATCGCATCATCGAAATCAATGCCCGCCTGTCGCGTTCGAGTGCGCTGGCATCGAAGGCCACGGGCTATCCACTCGCCTTCGTGGCAGCAAAGATTGCGCTGGGCTATACCCTCGACCAGATTGGTAAGATGGGAACGCCTCAATCGGCCTATGTGGCTCCGAGCCTCGACTACATGATTTGTAAGATTCCTCGCTGGGACCTGACGAAGTTTGCCGGCGTGAGCCGTCTCATTGGCTCGTCGATGAAGTCGGTGGGTGAGATCATGTCCATCGGCCGCACATTCGAGGAGATGATTCAGAAGGGTCTGCGCATGATTGGTCAGGGCATGCACGGCTTCGTGGGCAACGACCACACACGCTTCGACAACCTCGACGACGCCCTGCAGAATCCCACCGACCTGCGCATCTTCGCCATCGCCCAGGCTCTGGAGGAAGGCTATACCATCGACCGCATCGAGGAACTGACGAAGATCGACAAGTGGTTCCTCACACGCCTGAAGCACATCGTCGACCTGAAGCACGAGCTGCAGAAGCTGAACTCGCTCGACGAGCTCACCGATGAGTTCCTCACCGAGGTGAAGCAGGCCGGCTTCAGCGACTTCCAGATTGCCCGCTTCGTGTTGAAACCCACTAGTGGAAACATGGAGAAAGAGAACTTGGAGGTGCGTCGCGAGCGCAAGCAGCGTGGCATCCTGCCGCAGGTGCGCCGCATCGATACCGTCGCTTCCGAGCAGGAGACCAACTACCTCTACTTCACTTATACGAAGGACGACAACACACGCCTGAAGAACGTGCCCCACGTGGCACCATCCATCGTGGTGCTGGGCTCGGGTGCCTACCGTATCGGTTCGAGCGTGGAGTTCGACTGGTGCTCGGTGAACGCTATCGAGACCGCTCGCCGTCAGGGTTATCAGAGCGTGATGATCAACTACAACCCCGAGACCGTGTCGACCGACTATGATATGTGCGACCGCCTCTACTTCGACGAGCTGTCGCTGGAGCGCGTGCTCGACGTCATCGACATCGAACAGCCGCGCGGAGTCATCGTCTCGGTGGGAGGACAGATCCCGAACAACCTCGCTATGAAGCTCTATCGCCAGCACGTGCCTGTGCTTGGCACTAGCCCCGTCGACATCGACCGCGCCGAAAACCGCGATAAGTTCTCGGCCATGCTCGACAAGCTGGGCATCGACCAGCCGCGCTGGCGTGCGCTGACTTCGTTCGACGACATCAAGGAATTCGTCAGCGAGGTGGGCTATCCCGTCTTGGTACGCCCCAGCTATGTGCTCTCGGGTGCAGCCATGAACGTGTGCTACGACGACGAGGAACTGCATCGCTTCCTCGATATGGCAACAGAGGTGTCGAAAGACTATCCCGTCGTGGTCTCGCAGTTCATGCAGGACACGAAGGAGATTGAGTTCGACGCTGTTGCCGACAAGGGCGAAATCATCGAGTACGCCATCTCCGAGCATGTGGAGTATGCTGGTGTACACTCCGGCGACGCCACGATGATCTTCCCTGCACAGCACATCTACTTCTCCACCGTGCGCCAGATTAAGAAGATTTCGCGCAAGATTGCAAAGGAGCTGAACATCTGCGGACCGTTCAACATTCAGTATCTGGCTAAGAACCGCGAGGTGAAGGTCATCGAGTGCAACCTCCGCGCATCGCGTTCGTTCCCGTTTGTGTCGAAGATTCTGAAGCGCAACTTCATCGAGACCGCCACGAAAATCATGCTCGGCGTGCCCTACTCGCGTCCCGACAAGAACGAGTTCGACATCGACCGCATCGGCGTGAAGGCTTCGCAGTTCTCGTTCGCACGTCTGCAGAACGCCGACCCAGTGCTGGGTGTCGACATGTCGTCGACGGGTGAGGTAGGCTGCTTGGGCGACTCGCTCGACGAGGCCCTGCTCAACGCCCTCATCGCCACGGGCTACCGTCTGCCGGAGAAGGCCGTGCTCATCTCCTCGGGTGGTGCAAAAGGCAAGGTGGACATGCTGGAAGGTGCCCAGATGCTCGTGGAGAAAGGCTTCAAGGTGTATGCCACACGTGGCACCGCCCGCTATCTGAACGATAACAACGTGAAGGCGATTGCCGTGGCCTGGCCCGATGAGGAAGTCAGCCCCGAGGCTCCCGTGCAGGTGATGGACCTCATTGCGAACCACGAGATTGATCTCATCGTAAACGTTCCGAAGAACCACTCGAAGCGCGAGCTCACCAATGGCTATCGCATTCGCCGTGCCGCCATCGATCATAACATCCCGCTGATGACCAATGTGCGTCTGGCGAAAGCCTTCGTGCGTGCCTTCTGCAATCTCCGTCTCGAGGACATCCCCGTGAAGAGCTGGCAGGAGTATAATAACTAAGAAGTTTAGAGGTTCTTTCTCCGCTTCGCTACGAAAGCGCCCCTGCGGGTCGAGCGGAGAGGTTGAGACGTTGAGGTCTTACCCTAAAGACCCTAAAGACCCTAAATACCCTAAGGCCCCTAATTACCCTAAAGAATAGAAATTTAAAAAGTAAGAATGCAAGAAACAAGACAGAACAAAATAGCTCGATTGCTGCAGAAGGAACTGGCACAGATTTTCCAGGAGCAGACGCGGGCAATGCATGGTGTGATGGTATCGGTGACTCGCGCAAAGGTGAGTCCCGACCTGAGCATCTGCACGGCCTACCTGAGCGTGTTCCCTAGCGAGCGCGGTGAGGAAATCATCGGCAACGTGAACGCCAACATGAAGACCATCCGCTATGAGCTGGGCACACGCATTCGCAATCAGGTGCGCGTCATCCCGGAGCTGCGGTTCTTCATCGACGACTCGCTGGACTACATCGATCGCATCGACGAACTGCTGAAGAAATAATCGTTTTCTGACACCTATTTTATATTAATAAAGGTTCAGAGTAAGACTGTGTCCATGAATTTTCCCTTCTACATAGCACGACGCTACCTCTTTTCGAAGAAGTCGACGAATGCCATCAACGTCATCTCAATGATTTCGATGGCAGGCGTCGTCGTGGCTACAATGGCACTTATCATCGTGCTGAGCGTGTTCAACGGTTTCCACGATCTCGTGGCAACGTTCTTCACGCAGTTCGACCCGCAACTGAAGGTGGTGCCCGTGGAAGGAAAGGATGCACCGAGCGACGACCCCGTGCTCACGGAGATTCGCCAGCTTCCGGAGGTCGATGTGGCAACGGAGTCGGTAGAAGAAATGGCGCTCGCCATCTATGAAGGTCATCAGGCGATGGTGACGGTGAAAGGTGTCGACGACAACTTCACGGAGCTAACGCACATCAACGAAATTGTCTATGGCGATGGCGAGTTCCAACTGCACGCCGCCGACCTGGAATATGGCACGCTGGGCATTCGCCTGGCACAGGAACTTGGCACGGGAGCACGCTTCGGCAACTATCTGCACGTCTATGCGCCGCGCCGCGAAGGACAGCTCGACCTCTCGAATCCACAGGATGGCTTTGTGGTAGACTCGCTCATCTCGCCAGGTGTAGTGTTTGCTACACGGCAAGGCAAGTACGACAAGAGCTACATCCTCGCGCCCATCGGTTTCGCGCGTCGTCTGTTCGAACAGCAGGGCATGCTCACCTCTCTGGAACTGCGCCTGAAGGCGGGCAGCGACCTGGAGGCAGTGAAGAAGCGCATGCGCTCCATTGCCAACGGCAAATACAAGGTGCTGGACCGCTTCGAGCAGCAGGCCGACACGTTCAAGATCATGCAGATTGAGAAATTCATCGCCTACATCTTCCTCACGTTCATTCTTATCGTGGCATGTTTCAACATCATCGGCTCGCTGTCGATGCTCATCATCGACAAGCGCGAAGATGTGGTGACGCTGCGGAATCTCGGCGCCAACGATCGGCAAATCAGTAGCATCTTCCTCTTCGAGGGTCGTCTGATTGTTGCCATCGGTGCCATCGTGGGTGTCGCTTTGGGCTTGTTACTTTGCTGGCTGCAACAGCGCTTCGGCCTCGTCGGCATGGGCGGCAGCTCGGGCATGTTCGTTGTGAACGCCTATCCCGTGAGCGTACATTATCAAGATGTGCTACTGGTGTTCTTCACCGTGTTGGTGGTAGGCAGCGTGGCGGTATGGTATCCCGTACAACACTTCTCAAGACGTCTGCTGAATACCGAGAAAGCCGACACTCAGCAAGGAAACGTGTAGGGACGCGGCGTGCCGCGTTTTTGAGCGAAGTGGGGAAATAGTCAGCAAACATATAGCCCAGGACGATTGTCCTGGGCTATATGTTTGCTGGCTTTTTAGGCCGCATAAAGCTTCTTACTGAATGGGCTTCGGTGTACGATGTTTCACCTTGAAGCGGTCGAAGCCTTCGCCATAGACACCGATGACGGCACTCTGCGAAACGAATGCTGAGGGGTCGGCATCGTTGATAATCTCGAAGATCTTTGCACTCTCGCGACGCTTCGCCAGCACAAACAGCATTTTTACTTCCTTGCCGGAATAGAATCCATGAGCATCGATCATGGTGCAGCCGCGGTGGCGCTCGTTGATGCGTCGGCCAATTTCCTCATAATGATCGCTGATGATGAAGAACTGTACGCTTCGACGCATAGAGTTGACGACTTGGTCGATACAGAACGCCGTGACATAGAGCACCACATAGCCGTAGATGACGCGCTCCCAATCCTTCAACACGAAGTAGGAACTGGTGATGATAACCACATCACAAATAAGGATGATGCGTCCGAGCGAGATGTCGCGGTATTTGTTGATGATGGAAGCAACGATGTCGGTGCCACCTGTAGAGCCGCGGAAAGCGAGTCCCAAGCCAACACCCGATCCACAGAACACTGAGCCGATGATGGCTGCCATGAAGGGTTCGTCGTGCAGCAGATGAAGACTCAACGCCCAGTCACGAATCAGTGCCAGCGACGTCGTGAGCACAGTCACGGCATAGATGGTTTTCACGCAGAACTTCCAGCCCAGAATCTTCAGTGCCACCAACAGCAGGCAGGCATTGATGAAGAAGTAGCTCACCTGTGCAGGGATGTGCAGAGGGCTCCACTCCAGGATGGACGAGATACCGGCCACGCCGCCTGTGGTGATGGTATTGGGCAAAAGAAATACCGACCATCCGATGCAGTAGCTGAGCATGGCGATGGTAATCATCACATAGTCGCGGCATTCGCGCCATAGTTTGGTTGCAGTAGTTGCCATAGTTAGATGAATAGCTTTTTCTTTTTCGGTTGCAAAGATACGAAAAAGTTTAGAGTTTAATGTGGAAAGTTGGAAGTTTTTCGTAACTTTGCGACAAAGTCGCGAAGATACTGCTTCTCGGCATGAAAAAGAACCTCGTTTCTTTTATCCTGTGCTCGATTATTCGTATCATTGCGCTATTATTATGACCGACGACAAACAACACACCGTAACAGCTGCCGAACAGGCTGCCATCTTCCATCCTCTCGACGGACATCATGTGATGCCTGCCGGGATGAACGACCCGTTCTACTACGAGCCTCATCCGCTGTGTCTGCTCGCCAGAGAGAAGGCTATGCCGATGATTCAGGAGCTCATGCACGGTGAGACGGAAGGGAAGATGTTCGGGGTGTTGATTGTAGAGCGACAAGAGGACGGCAGATGCGGCTTTCTCGTGGGCTACTCCGGGCAGGTGCGAGGTCGTAGCGACTGGCCGGGCTTTGTACCTGCCGTTTTCGACTACCTGCAACCCGACGGCTATTTCAAAACTCACGAAGCCGACATCACAGCCATCAACCACGAAGTGGAACAACGCGAACAACAACCCGAACGGCTGCTGGCTGTCGAGGCATTGGAACAGGCAATGCAGAAGGCACAGCGGGAAATCGCTGATATGCAGCAAGCCACGAACGAGGCCCGTGAGCGTCGTCGCAACATTCGTGCCGCAGGCAACCTCAGCCATGAGCAAGAGGATGCGCTGATTCGCGAGAGCCAGTTCATGAAAGCGGAGCTTCGCAGGAAGAAGAAATACCATGAGGCCATCATCAACGAATTGAAAGCTACCCTCGCCAGCTATGAAGAACCCATCAGCCGTCTGAAGGCGCAACGACGCGAATTGTCGGATGCCCTGCAACGCTGGCTTTTTGAGCAGTTCAACATGCTCAACAGCAAGGGCGAATGCCGCAACCTGCTAGAGATTTTCAAAGAGACATCGCTGCGGGTGCCGCCTGCCGGAGCTGGCGAGTGTTGCGAACCGAAACTCTTGCAATATGCCTATCTGCATGGCTTGCGACCCATACAGATGGCGATGTTCTGGGTAGGTGCATCGCCGAAGGTGGAGATTCGCCACGATGGTCGTTTCTATCCTGCCTGTCGTGGGAAATGCCTGCCCATTCTGCGATGGATGCTGAGCGATGATGAGATGTTGAGAGGTTTAGATATTGCGGACTCACTGCTCCCCCACCCCTCTGACAACGAGATTCCTATTGTCTATGAGGACGACGACATCGTTGTCGTCAACAAACCGGCAGGCTTGCTCAGCGTGCCAGGCATCTCTGAGAAATACTCCGTGTGGAGCATCATGCGCCATCGCTATCGCGATGTTGACTCACCTCTTACCGTTCATCGTCTGGACCAGCCCACCAGCGGACTCTTGCTCATCGCAAAGACGCGACAGGCCTATCGCGCCTTGCAACGACAGTTCATGCAGCATGAAGTGAAAAAGAAATATGTGGCTTTGCTGGAAAGAGATGATTGGCAAGGAGAGAACGAAAAACTCATTGACCTGCCCCTCTATTCCGACCCGCTGAACCGACCTTACCAAAGCGTTGACTACGAACGCGGCAAACCTGCGGCAACGAGGGTGGTGTATCTCGGTGAGACCGATGGCCATGTACGCGTGGCACTCTTTCCACAGACGGGTCGCACCCATCAGCTACGCGTACACTGTGCCCACTGCCAAGGACTCGGCAATCCCATTCTCGGCGACAATCTCTATGGCAGCCAAGAGGCTAGTCGCCTATACCTGCATGCCGAAAGCATTACCTTCCGACATCCACGCACAAACGAAGAAATGACCATTACTGCTCCGGCCGATTTCTAAGGAAAAAGAATTAGGAGAAATTGGGTGGTTATATACCTTTTTAACCCTCAGATGTAGGGACGCGGCGTGCCGCGTTCTTTCTCCACTTCGTTACGAAAGCGGCAGAGCCGAGCGACTGGAGCAAGAATCGCTAACTACATAACGCGACACGTCGCGTCCCTACATTTTCAGTTTCAAATTCTATATAGTTTCCAAAAACTAAACGAGAAACATAATCAGCATCTGGGCGATGATGACTCTCACGAACATGCCCAGCGGATAGACCGATGCATAAGCAATGCTCGAGCTATCACCCTTCGTCGTATCGCTGGCATAGCCCAATGCCATGGGGTTGGCCATCGATCCACAAAGAATACCGCAAATCGTACCGAAGTCATAACGGCGCGTATGCAGCGCCAGCAAGCCCACCAGCAGCACGGGAACGATGGTAAGCACAGCACCCAGTCCTATCCACAGCAATCCTTCGGGACGCATCACCGTCTGCAAGAAGCCGCTGCCTGCATCGAGGCCGAGGCAGGCCAGATAGAGCGACAGGCCCAACTTGCGCAGCATGAGTGATGCCGAACGGGTTGTGTAGCTGATGAAATGAAGACGCGGGCCGAGCGAACCCACGATGATACCCATGATGATAGGTCCACCGGCAATGCCCAGACGTACAGGGCTCTCCATGCCCGGCAGCGACACGGGAATCGTGCCCAATGCCAAACCCAAGATTAGTCCAAGGAAGATGGCCGCTAGATTCGGTTCGCTGAGCGTCTGCACAGCATTTCCCAGGAACTTCTCGACGTTATCGAGCGACTTCGGTTCGCCCACCACCGTGAGTCGGTCGCCATACTGCAGGCGCAGGTCGTCGGTAGCCAACAACTTGATATCACCACGCGTGATGCGGCTGACATTCACGCCATAGATGTGGCGCAGTTGCAGATGTCCCAACCGCTTACCATTGAGCACCTTACGAGAGAGAACCAACGTGCGGCTCTCCACCTTCGAATCAATATGGTTCCAGTCAATCTTCTCGCCATTCCAGTCGGTCTCGGTCTTCTCGCCGAAGAGAATCTCCATCGCCCCGATGTCGTCCTTATTTGTGACAACAAGCACATTGTCATAGAGCTGCAACAACGTGTCGGCCTGTGGAACGAGCACCTGCTGTCCACGCCAGATGCGCGAGATGATGAACTTCAGATGGCTCATCTGCGAGATTTCCGCAACGGTTTTATCGGCCAAGGCAGGGTTGACAACAACAAACTGTCCTACGTAAGTCTGGTTCTCAGCACCTTCGGTGCGCAGTTCCAAATCTTCCGGCTTCACAAAGAGTTTGCGGATTAACATCATCGCCAAGATGACACCTAGCACACCCAGCGGATAGGTAACGGCAGTAGCCAATGCAGCTGATCCCGAAGGCATGCCCAGATGCGACAATGCCTGCTGGGCAGCACCGAGCGCAGGCGTGTTCGTCGTGGCACCACAGAGCACACCCACCATATCGGGCAGGCTCACACTTGTCGTCATCGACAGCACCACTGCCATCACGGTGCCCAAGGCTATCACGCCAAAGCTCCAGAGGTTGAGTTCCATGCCTTCATGGCGCAGCGAGCTGAAGAAGTTCGGACCCACATGCAGGCCTAGCATATAGACAAACACCACCAGACCGAACGTCTCAGCGTAGTCGAGCATCTGCGCATCGACCGACAATCCGATGTTTCCAGCCAGGATTCCAATGAAGAACACGAAGGCTACACCCAGCGACACACCACCGATGCGAATCTTGCCAAGGGCAAGACCCACACTACATATCAGCGACAGAACGACCACCGTCTGCAGCGCTGAATGGGCGGTAAGCAGTCCGCTAAGCCAATCCATTACGTTGGATTTCCTATTTGTACCTTTTTAAATAATGCCGAATATTAAATAATGTCGAACGCCACATCCATCATCTTCGTGAAGCTGTTCTGACGCTCTTCGGCTGTGGTTTCTTCGCCAGTCACCAGCGAGTCGCTGATGGTGCAGATGCACAAAGCACGCTTTCCTGCACGGGCAGCATTCATGTAGAGCGACGGAGCTTCCATCTCTACGGCGAGCACTCCCATCTTCTGCCATTTATCCGTTGCAGGATTGTCAGAGTAGAAGACGTCCGACGAGAACACATTGCCCACCTTGTAGCGATAGTCTCTCGTCTCGGCAGCATTGGCGGCAGCACGCAGCAAGTCGAAGTCGGCAATCGGTGCATAGTGTCCGGGCAGCTGATACTGGTCGCCGTAGTTAGAATTGTGACAAGCTCCCATGGCCAACACCAAGTCGCCGATGTGCAAGTCTTCGCGCAAGGAACCGGCGGAACCCACACGGATAATTGTCTTCACATCATAGAAGTTGAACAACTCGTAGGTATAGATACCGATAGAAGGGATGCCCATGCCATGTCCTTGCACCGACACGCGCTTGCCTTTAAACGTTCCCGTATAGCCCAGCATGCCACGCACGTTGTTATACAGCACGGGATTCTCCAGATAGCGCTCAGCCATCATTTTTGCACGTAGCGGGTCGCCCGCCATGATTACTGTCTCGGCTATTTCGCCGCGTTTTGCCCCAATGTGCGGGGTAGGTGTATTGTCTGCCATCTTGTTATGATATTGATTCAAGTTTTTACTTTGGTTCTATTCTATTTCCCTTAACGCTGCAAAGATAGTGAAAACCACTCGCAATTCCAAATATTTTTACAGAAAAACTATTAAGTTACTCCACACCGACCACCTGTTGCAAACGAATATCGTCGCTGCTGGCACCAATCATGATGCGGAAATCACCGGGCTCGAAGACGGTTTGCATCTTGGCATTGACGACGGAGAGGTCGTCGTGTGTCAGGGTGAACTCCACGTGGCGGGTCTCGCCCTTCGGAATCATCACACGGCGGAAAGCCTTCAGCTGTTTCAACGGCTGTACCGTCGATGCCACTTCGTCGTGAATGTAGAGCTGCACCACTTCCTCGCCATCCATCTGACCTGTGTTGGTAACGTCGCAGGCAACGGTCACATCAGCCCCAAGTGAGCGAGTCGTCAGATTACTATACTTAAAAGTGGTGTAGCTCAGGCCGTAGCCGAAGGGATAGAGGGGACGGGCCGACATCTCGATATAATCGTGAGGACGAGGGGCACGCTTGTTATAGTACACAGGCAGCTGACCAACGTTAGCAGGTACCGAGACGGGCAGACGGCCTGCAGGATTGTAGTCGCCGAAGAGCACATCGGCAATGGCTGTGCCGCCTTCCTGACCAGGATAGTAAGCAGTGAGCAGGGCGTCAGCATTCTCTGCAGCCCAGGTCTTGTCGAGCGGGCGGCCTTCTATATAGACTACCACGAGTGGCTTGCCTGTCTTTTTCAGTTCCTTCAGCAAAAGTTCCTGATAGCCCAGCAGCGAGAGCGTGGCACGGTCGAAGCCTTCACCGCAGTCCATGTCAGAGAGTGTCTTGGCATCGGTCACGGCAGCGCCGGTTTCTTTATAGCTTGTTTTGAAGTCGCGGGCACTCGAACCGCCGACCACCGCTACGACGACATCGGCCGTGCGAGCTGCTGCTACAGCCTCAGCAATATTGTTCTCCGTCGTGTCACGAACAGCACAGCCCTTGAAGTAGTCAACAGTTACTTTATTACTTTGTTCCCTTGTTACTTTGTCTTTGATGGCTTCGAGAACGGTCTGGATATTGTCATCATCCTGGGGAGCCGTGTAGTCGCCCAGCTGATTGTACTGATTGTCGGCATTTGGTCCGACAACGAGAATCTTCTTTGTAGCGTTCCCGGAGAGAGGCAGCACACCATTGTTTTTCAACAATGTGATGCTGGCGCGGGCGGCATCAAGTGCTACCTGTTTGTTTTCCGCTGTACGAACCGCAGCTGTGGCTTTGATGTCGACATACGGATTGTCGAAGAGTCCCATCTCGAACTTCAGACGCAGGATGCGCTCACAAGCACGGTCTATATATTCCTCACTGACCAGTCCCTTGTGCACCGCATCCACCAGCTTTCCATAGGCATTAGCACCCAGGTCGGCATCAACACCAGACTTGAGTGCCATCACACCAGCCTCCTGCGGGTCGCAGGCCACATGCATCTGTGCGATGCCATCGATGCTGAAGAGGTCGCTCACCACGAATCCACGGAATCCCCACTGGTCGTGCAGCACATCGGTCAGCAAGTAATCGTTGCTCGTACAGGGAATGCCATCGCACGAGTTATAGCTGGTCATCACCGATAGCGCTCCTGCCTCAATAGCCTTTTTGAAGGGAGGCAGGAAGTGCTGGTGCAGCTCCATCGGACCAAGCACGGTTTGGTTACCGTTCTGGCCGCCTTCCGTAGTGCCATAGGCGATGAAGTGTTTCAACGTGGCGAGTGTGGAGTAAGGTTTCGAGAGGTCACCACCACCGACACCACGCACCATCGCGGCACCCAGCTCACCCGTGAGCACAGGGTCCTCGCCATACGACTCTTCCACTCGCGACCAACGGGGGTCGCGCGAGAGGTCGAGCACGGGGCCATAGCTGATGTGGCCACCCTGCAAACGAATCTCCTTACCAATGACGTTGCCGACACGCTCTACGAGTTCTGGCGACCACGTGGCAGCCAGTCCGAAGCCCGTCGGAAACACCGTGGTGCCAATCGCCATATGGCCATGCGGGGCCTCCTCAGCCAAGAACAAGGGGATTCCCAGCCGCGTGTTCTCCTTCACATACTTCTGCAGAGCATTGCCCGCCATCGCTGCCAACTCGGGAGTGAGTCCGTTCTCGAGAGATTTCTGTGTCCACGGATCGGCACGGAACGTTCCCCAGAGCATCCCGATATTACCCTCGGCAATGTCTTTTTTAAACGACTCGGAAGGAACGACCACGCCCCCTTGCCCTTTCTTGCGGGGTGCAGCTGTAGGTCGTTTCACGATGTTGTAGTAGTTCCATGCCATCGTGCAGCGCAGCTGTCCCACTTTTTCCTCAAGGGTCATGCGCTGCATTAGGTCCTGCAGTCGTTCTTCAATGCCCAATGCAGGATTCTGATAGGGCAGCAGTTCCTTCTTCTTTCCAGCGGCGACTGCCGTCATAGCGACGAGGTAAGCCAATGCCAACAGATATTTTTTCATCATGATTGTCAGAATTTCTTATTTCACGATTAATTGGTCATACTTCATCGGTTCACCTTCGTTCACCATGCGTGTGGCGCGGAGGACGACGTAACGAGCATTCACGGGGGCGAAAAAGACATCCTGCATGATAGGATTGTTGCGAATGTTCGAGAACTCGCCCTGGGCAATCGGCTTCAACGCATCGAGGCTTTCGCCAACCAGAATCTCGTAGTTAGAAACCATGCCTGTCGTTGTGGGTTTGTAGTGCAGCGAACGCAGGGTGATAACCTTTCCTAAGTCGAGTGTCATCGCACTGTCATCGGTTTTGACGATGGTGTAGTCAAAACCCTTGAGGTTGTCGGCCTGCTCTTCAAACCCTGTCTTACCTTGAGGGGCATAATAGGCTGCCAGCCCGTTGATGCAAAGTGGACCGCGGCTGTCCTCGAAACGGATGCGCAGACGCTTGGTCGTAACGGTGGGGAAGCGCAGCAGGCGCTTATAGCCGATTGTCGTCGTAGCCTCGCCCACCTTCAGCGGTAGCCACTGCTTCCCTTCAAGATACTCCACCGCGAACTTCCTCACTCGCTGTCCCAGCGGGATGTATTCACTCAACATCAGGCGGTTCAGAGGCTGCGCCTTTTTCAGCGTAATCTCGAGTGTGGCTGTTGACACGCCATCGGGTGTAGCCCAATAGGTGTCGAACTGTCCGTCGGTAAGGTTCTTGGTGGTAAAAGCCTTTCCTCTGGTTGACGATGCTTTGATGCTGGCTTTCAGTAGCTGGTTCGTCTTCAGCTCTTCTGTCACTTGCTTGTGGAAGTCAACAGCATGTGCCGAGTCGACCGGGTGAATCAGACCTTCCTTGTCAACAGGGAAATTCAAAAGGAATGTACCATTGTGGCCCACCGACCGATAGTAAAGGTCAACGAGATGATCAACACTTTTTACACGTCCGTCCTCTTTCTCGTGGTAGAACCACCCCGGACGGATAGATGTGTTGCACTCCGAGGCGACCCACTTATCGCCATCTTCATGACCGTATTGCAACTCCTTATAGCGCTCGTAGCCGGGGTATACCTCCTTGATGCGCAGGAACGACCAGTTGGTGGCGTCGGCATAACCGCTCTCGTTGCCCACCCACCGACAACCGGGACCACCATCACTGAAGATCACCGCCTTCGGTTGCAGTTCGCCAACGAGCTTCCACGCGCGCGGGTAATTATAATAGGTGCTGCGGTCTATCTTACGCGTCTCTTTAGCACCGCCATACCAACCATCGCCACCGTTGGCACCGTCGAACCACACCTCGTACACCTCGCCATACTGTGTGAGTAGTTCCTCCAGCTGGGCATAGAAGTATTCCACGTAGAGCGGTGTACCATAGAAAGCCTGGTGGCGGTCCCACGGCGAGAGGTACAATCCCAGTTTCAGTCCATACTTCTGGCAGGCTGCCGCCAGCTCGCCTACCACATCACCCTTGCCGTCCTTGTAGGGTGTGTTGCGCACGCTGTAGTCGGTATACTTTGTTGGCCAAAGACAGAAGCCGTCGTGATGCTTGGCAGTGAGGATGATGCCCTTCATGCCAGCTTGTTTGCACACGCGTGCCCATTGCTCACAGTTGAGCCGCGTAGGGTTGAACGACTCTAGCGGTGCATCACCATAGCCCCATTCGCGGTCGCCGAAGGTGTTCGGGCCAAAGTGGATGAAGGCATAGGTTTCCAGTTGCTGCCAAGCCACCTGATTGGCCGAAGGCAGTGGGGCGACGGGGGTTGGTGCATCTTGTGCATGGACACTAGCGGCCAGCAGAGCCGCGCAAAGCATGGTGAATAGTTTGTTCGTAGACATGTTCATTATTTTAGGTTTCGATTTCTAGTTGTTTCTACTGCAAAGATACATTATTTATTTAATGAATGTAAGGGAAGCACCGACTATTATCGGACATCTTCCCTGATGATTGCTGTCCGTTAGGCAACGATTTTCTTCATCCAGCGGCCGCGGAACAAGCGGGTGAGGAAGAGCAATCCACGGAAGGTGAGCTCGACGGCCATAGCTGTCCATACACCACGCAGGCCATAGTCGCGGGCAAGATAGGCGGCGAGCGTCAGGCGCACGCACCACATCGATGTGAGACTCATGATGGCAGGCTTCAGCGTGTCGGCAGCACCAATGAACACACCGTTGCAGACAATGGCGGCAGCGAACATCGGCTCTGCCCAAGCCTCAATGCGCAGGATGTCGGTTCCCTGTGCAATGATTTCCTCGACGGGCGACATCAGCGTCATCATCTCGGGGGCGAACACCCACATGAGGATGCCCATAAGCGTCATCACACCAATGCCCAGCGCTACCGACATATAAGCAAACGACTTCGTCAGCAGACGTTGTCCTGCTCCAATGCTCTGGCCTACCAGCGTCGTGGCGGCCTCAGCAATACCATAGCCAGGCATGTAGCAAAGGCTTTCTACGGTGATAGCAAGCGAGTTGGCAGCTATGGCAATGGTGCCAAGCGGTGCAACGATGATGGTACTCACCACCTGTGCACCACCCATGAGCATGTGTTGTAATCCCATCGGTGCCCCAATCTTAAAGGCTGTATGCACGATGTCGGCAGTAGGTCGGAAGGAACGATCGTTGGCATCATCCTCTTCGTCTCTATTCACCAGATGCAGCATCTTGCTACGCCACAACAGGAAGTAGAGCATGAGCAGTGCCGTGATTAGTTCTGCAACGCCCGTGCCCAGTGCAGCACCCATCACGCCCATGTTGAGAACATAGATGAAGAAATAGTTGAAGACGACGTCGAGCACACACATCATAATGTTCAGCGCCGAAGGAATCTTCATGTTTCCCGAACACTTCAGCATCGAACCCGCAAGGCCTTCCATCTGAAAGAAGATACCGCAGACACCGATAATCATGAAGTAGAGGGAGGCATCGTGGGCAATCTCCTCGCTGCCACCCAGCCAATAGGGCAGGTAGCTGTGGACGGCGATGCTTGCCAACGAAAGCATAAGACTCCACAGGAAGCAGCACACCAATGACTGGCGCAACACACGGCGCGCGGCTTTGAAGTCGTTGGCACCGATGAAGTGCGCTACCTGTACAGAGAATCCCATGTTAGCCGCCGATGCCAGGCCGCCGAGCAGCCATGTGGTGGTCTCGACAAGTCCAATAGCTGCCGTAGCCCGTGCCCCAAGGTGTCCCACCATCGATGCATCGATGAAGAACATCACCGTGGCTGAAATCTGTGCGAGGATACTGGGTATGGAAAGACTGACGATGAGACGGAGCTTTTCGCCCTGCGTCATCGTCTTCCCATCACGAATATAGGAGAGAAGCACCTCGCTCGACTGTGCCATTCAGTTGCTTTATTCTGACTATTGCTATTATCTTTGCAAAGATACAAAAAAACGAGTGCAGAACAAAAGAAATCAATATATTTTTAGAGAATAATGTCGCAGGTCAGCAAATAAGCACTGAAAGTGCGACGGAACAATCTTTCTACACCTTTTGCCATCTTCGACACCATTACATAAAAAAAACAACTTCACCAGTGGAGGTGAAGTTATTTTTCCTGAATTATCCTTCTTCCTAATCTTTTAACCTAATACCTAATGCAGTATCTTTTTATAAAGTAATTAGTTTTTGTATTTTTTCACTGCAAAGATATTCAAAATCGTAAGTTTATGCAAACAATTTGGTTATAAAATGAAAGAAATATGCGAATAATTGATTTAAATCAAGAGCTCATACTCAAAACCTAGGTACGACCTGACCAGTGTGATAGAAGGCAGCAAGCGTCAGATCGAACACCAGTGTGCTATAAGCAGGAATGTTGTCGGTCGCCTCTGTACCATAAGCCAGGCTATAGGGGATGTAAACCATCCAGCGATCACCCTCGTGCATCTGCATCAGCGCTGTGGTGAATCCGTCGATGTTCGAGGAGGTCTGGTAAGTGGTCTGACCATTCTGCGTGACAGCCTTGACAGTTTGGCTAACTCCCATCTTCGAAGGAGTCATCGTCTTCGGGTTGTACTCGTTGAGCCAAGTCTGGTCGAAGACACGTCCGGCAGGATAAGATGTCGACGGAAGCAGGCGTCCCTGATAGTGTACGAGGACGGTGTCGCTGAAGATAGGAGTCTCCGTGCCACTTCCCTCGCTGACAACGTGTGCGATGATGTAGTCATCAGCATCGAGGTGCAGGGTGTCTTGCAACGACCACTTGGGGATTACCTTCCACGACTTGTCGCCAGCCGCAATGCGCTTGTTGGCTTCTGCGTAGAGCTTATTGAAGTAGGTCTCGTTGGTCTCCTGCCAGTTGGGATATTCCTCCTGCGTGTCGTCTTCCTCAGAACAGGCGACGAAGAGCAGCGAGGCAAACGGGAGGAGGAGTGTGAGCACTCCCATGACCACCTTATTAAAATAATTACTCATGTTCAATGCTTGATAGAGGTTATTCGGGAAAAAGCCCTCGCGAGGGTTTGCGCTTGGCGCTCACCCTCGGAGGTGTTCCAGTTATTAAACAAGTTTCTTCAGCAGAGAGGTGATGCTGACGCGATCCTCGATGATGGAGCGCAGGTCAGCGACAGGAACGCGGCGCTGCTCCATGGTGTCGCGGAAGCGAAGCGTCACGCAGTTGTCCTCGAGTGTGTCGTGGTCGACGGTGACACAGAACGGAGTACCGATGGCATCGTGACGACGATAGCGCTTGCCGATGGAGTCTTTCTCCTCGTAGTGCGTGTTGAAGTGGAAGCGCAGGTCGTTCACAATCTCGCGAGCCTTCTCGGGCAGGCCATCCTTCTTCACCAGCGGGAACACAGCGCACTTCACAGGAGCCAGTGCCTCGGGCAAACGAAGCACAACGCGTGTCTCTCCATTCTCGAGCTGCTCCTCCTGGAAGGAGTGACACATGATGGAGAGGAACATACGGTCGACGCCGATAGAAGTCTCGATGACGTAGGGCACATAGCTCTCGTTGGTCTCGGGATCGAAGTACTTGATCTGCTTGCCGGAGTATTTCTCATGCTGCGACAGGTCGAAGTTCGTACGTGAGTGGATGCCCTCCACCTCCTTGAAGCCAAACGGCATGCGGAACTCGATGTCGGTAGCGGCGTTAGCATAGTGAGCGAGCTTGTCGTGATCGTGGAAGCGATAGTTCTCTGCACCGAAGCCCAGAGCCTGATGCCACTTCATACGCGTCTCCTTCCACTTCGGGAACCAGTCAAGCTCGGTGCCGGGCTTCACGAAGAACTGCATCTCCATCTGCTCGAACTCACGCATGCGGAAGATGAACTGACGGGCAACAATCTCGTTGCGGAAGGCCTTACCAATCTGGGCAATGCCGAAAGGCAGCTTCATGCGACCGGTCTTCTGCACGTTCAGGTAGTTCACGAAGATACCCTGGGCGGTCTCCGGGCGCAGGTAGATTTTCATGGCGCCATCGGCCGATGCTCCCATCTCGGTGGAGAACATCAGGTTGAACTGGCGAACATCGGTCCAGTTGCGGGTTCCGCTGATGGGGCATACAATCTCCTCGTCGAGGATGATCTGCTTCAACTCGTCGAGGTCGTTGGCGTTCAGAGCCTTCTGGTAACGCTCGTGCAGGGCATCACGCTTTTCCTTGATCTCGAGCACGCGAGGAGATGTGGCAAGATACTGCTCTTCGTTGAACGCCTCCTTGAAGCGCTTACGAGCCTTAGCCACTTCCTTCTCGATCTTCTCGTCGTACTTTGCCAGCTGATCCTCGATGAGCACATCAGCACGATAGCGCTTCTTCGAGTCGCGGTTGTCGATGAGGGGATCGTTGAAAGCATCGACGTGGCCGCTGGCCTTCCAGATGGTAGGATGCATGAAGATGGCGCTGTCGATACCCACGATGTTCTCGTGGAGCAACACCATGGCCTGCCACCAGTATTGCTTGATATTGTTCTTCAGTTCAACACCATTCTGACCGTAGTCATAGACGGCGCCGAGTCCGTCGTAGATCTCACTTGATGGAAACACGAAGCCATATTCCTTGCAATGGCTTACGATTTTTTTGAAAACGTCTTCTTGTGCCATATTCGTATTTGATAGTTTATTGTTTCATTGATAATTATTCGTGGAGTAAAATGTTTATCAGTTGAGTGACGTCGGCAACGTCAACAGTATTGTCGCCATTCACGTCGGCATCAGGAACCAAGAATCCCTTCATACCCAGCTCATTGCCAAGCAGGCGGTCGACAAGTGCTTTCACATCGGTGGCTTCCACCTTTCCGTTGCCATCGACATCGCCTTCCACCGACGACTCTGTGAGCACGTGATTGTAGCTCTCAGCAGCCAAGTCGGCCTTCACACGAAGCAGTGCTTTGCCAGGCATGACCTTCAAACCTTTTTCTGCCACGACGAATTCAGGATTGCCGTCGCCATTCGAAATTAAATGGTAGTACTGATAGCCTTCGATAGGATCATTCAGTTCAGTGCCATCTACGAGTTTCCCGTCATCGTTCAGCTCTGGACTTTCGCCCGTTTCATAGAGGGTGGTTTTAAAGTAGTAATCGTCGGCTTTTCCTTCCAGCAAGAGAGAGGTTTCGCAAGGAATCACGTCGCCGGCCTTGTAGGTCTTCGTGACAATGGGTTTGCCATTAGCGGTAAGTCCCAGTGCATAGCCAACTAAGCCCTCCGGCATTACTACAGCATGGTTCTTCTGAGCAATGTTCGTAAAAGCATAGTATCCGCAGTCGGGAATCTCAACCTTCTGCGTGTAGATGAGTTCGAGGTCATCGACATATAGTTTGTCATTAGCATTGCCTCCTCCAGGGGTGGCATTCGTGGAGATAGTCACAAGAATAGCAGCAGGATTAACGTTTTCATCTTGAACTGTAAACGGAATTACAACTCTCTGCCAGTCTCCTCCATTGCTTGCTATTGATTGTTGAGCTTTGGCATAAACATTTGTATAAACTTTGTCTTCTGGATCTTGATAATAAGTGCCATCAGTAATAACGGCACTCACTTTTGCATAAGGTTTCTCCGAATCATTTGAAATGAATTTAAGCCATACAGCCAATGCAGTCGGCTTCGAGTTCAGCAAAGCATAAAAAGGAGAGCCATTGCTACTACCAGTATCATCCAAACTCATCTCAGCGTGATTTTGTGGGTCATTAGCCTCAGTGGCACCAGCATACATTTTACCAGTCGTTATGGTTCCATTGGCTAATACTTTTTTAAAGATAACATTGATAGTTCTCGGTTTCAACAAAAGGCAATAAGACTCAGCTGTATGTCCAGTTGCTTTCTCTGTGTGAGCTGTTGATTTTGCAAAACCTATTAATACATCAGAAGAACCATCTACCGACTCAAAACTATGCCAACCAACTGGAACATTACCGAAGTCGGGTCCACTCCAATCCTCAAAGTCAGAATTGGCAATTTGCGAGCCCTCATACTTTGAAAAGTCAACACTCTGCGCCTGCATCCCGAGTGGGAGCAGGGCGAAGAGTGCGATGAGGGTTGTTTGAATATTCTTTTTCATCCTAAATAATCTTTTTCCTTTAAAAACATGATTAGCGAATCACGGCCTTCTTGCCGTTCGTGATATAGAGGCCTCCGCGCTTGACTGTTGTCACCTTCCGTCCCTGCAGGTCATAGATGGTCTGATTCTTCCTTGAGGGATTGAGGGTAGACATGTTGATACCACTCTCCTGCTCAAAGGTAAAGTCATACGTTACCACCTCGCTCTGCATGCCGCTGGTGCTGATGGTGATGGCTTTCACCGTGCAGTCTGCTGAGAGCTCTACGTCGGTATCTGCCGTGATGGCGGTGCCATTCGTGGCTGAAGGCTGCGAGCCGTCGGTGGTGTAGTAGGTTGTGGCAGTCTCCGTGTCGCGTGAAGTCTTGCCCACGCTGATGGTGATGGTGTTACGCACACCTTCCTTCTTCGTGATGGCGGGTGCCGTCAGTTCTTCCGGAACTTCAGGAGCAATGTAAGTGAAGTCATAGCTGACCACCTCGCTCTGCACACCGCTGGTGCTGATGGTGATAGCCTTCACTGTGCAGTCCTCAGTGAGTTCAACATCGGTGGCCTCGGTGATGGCGGTACCATTGGTGGCCGAAGGCTCCGAGCCGTCGGTGGTGTAGTAGGTCGTAGCCGTCTCTGCCTCGCGCGAACTCTTACCCACGCTGATGGTGATGACATTCTCCACACCTTCCTTCAACGAGATAGCCGGTGCCGAAACCTCTTCGGGAGCCACATAGGTGAAGCGATAGAGGGCCACAGCACTCTGCAAACCGCTGCTGCTGATGGTGATTGCCTGCACGGTGCAGTCCTCCGAGAGCGTCACGTCGGTGTCTTCGGTGATGGCAGTACCATTATCGGCCGAAGGCATCGAGCCATCGGTGGTGTAGTAGGTGGTAGCAATCTCGTCCTCGTGGTTGGTGTTACCCACGGTGATGGTCACCACATTCTCCACTCCCTCCTTTAAAGCTATCGTCGGTGCCGACACTTCCTCGGGAGCCACATAGCCAAAGTTATAGGAAACCAGCTTGCTCTGCATACCCGACGTACTGATAGTGATAGCTTTCACGGTGCATGTCAGCGTGAGCGTCACATCGGTGTCCTCGGTGATGGCGGTGCCATTCGTAGCCGAAGGAATAGAACCATTGATGGTATAGTAGGTCGTGGCGGTATGCGTTGTGCTCGATGTTGTTCCCACAGCGATATGAATGGTGTTCTCTACATCTTTGTTCAGCGTGATAACAGGATCGGTCAGCACTTCTTCCTCAACTACCGGCTCAGGTTCCGTGCCGAATACCACGTCGATAATCTGGCCAAGCATATCCATGAGGTTGATGTGTATCTCGCAATAGAGCTGCGTATCGTTGAAGCGTGCCACCATATTGATGGGCACAGCGCCAATCATCGGTCCCATCCAGAAGTCGATGCTGGGGTCGTCGCCTTCAGTAATCGTGATAATATCGTCATAGGAAATGCTAGTGATACCATCCTGGGTGGTTCCCTCGCGGTCGGCCAGCACGATATTTCCCACACCTAGACGGCTTACGGTACCGTCGTCATCGACGCTTTCCAAGCAGAAGTTGTTCAGCGAGAACGTGTACTTGCCATCGCTTTGTTGTGTAATAGTGATGGTAGCCTGCTGCTCCATCGACTCCCCGTTCACGGTCACCGTGAGTTTATCGGTGTAGTCGTTAGCCATCACGGTCAGCGAGCACAGAGCCAAGCTAATAAATGTAAGAAGTTTTTTCATTGTTGTATATTTCTCTTTCTATTATTGTTTCCTTTTATCTGAGTTTATAGGTCACGGCGATGGTGCCGTAGATGGGATAGAGCGTCTGCTCAACGGTCTTGAAGTCGCTCTTGTGGATGCCGGTCAGACCCCACGACAGGTCGAACGAAAAGCCCAACCGCTGCCATGCTTGCCACTCGGCACCGGCAGCAATGCCAGCCTGCAGCCAACGCATGTCGTCGGTGAAGTCGTAGGTAGCCCATTCGCCTTCCTTGTTACCCATCACCACTTTCAGACCCGTGGGGTCGTCCTTGCGAAGATATCCGTCGGCAGCATAGCCACTGAAGTCCTTGTCGATGAGCAGCGAGACGTAGGGACCGGCCTTCACTCTCACCTTTTGGCCCAGCTGATACGTGGCCTGCACAGGGAGGGTGAGCATCCATTCGGTGACCTTCTGACGCACGCGTCCGGTGTAGTAGCCTTCCATCTCGCTCTCGTCCATGCGAACCTTCATGCGATAGGCCTTGGTCATCACCTCGCCATCCATGCCTTTGTTTTCGAGCATGAGACCCGTCTGAACACCCCACTGGCCACTAAGCGGCTTGGCGACATCGAAGCCAATCTGGAAATTCGGCGTCACATGGAATGCCTCGATGCTGCGTATGCTGGCAGGCATGCCCAGCGGAGCGGTTCCGCCGATGCTATAGCCCAGTCGTGCCTTCATTTCTACGTCGTCGAAGAATCCCTCGGCAGCCACGGGAAGAGAGGTGAGGAGCACGAGGAATGCACCGATAATTAGTTTGTTATATATCTTGCTAGTCATAACTATCAACTGTCAACTATTAACTATCAATCGTCAAATACCAATTTCACCTTGTCGATGTACAACGTGCTACCCACAGCGCCCTCAAACGTGTTGCCCGTCTTACTCGACGAGAACACCAAGGCAAGACTGTAGCCGCGATTCATCAGGAGCGTCTCATCGATGGGAGCATCGCCCTCATAGACCATCTCGAACGGAGTCCATTCGTCGGTGGGCGGCAGCGAAGCCACCTGGGCCTTGCGCACAATCAGCGGACTACTCAACACGTCGTCGCCATGCAACACGACGCTGTTGCCGTCGCCATCGTGGTTCAGATAGAGCACCGAATAGATGTCGGCCTCATCAACACGACCTGCCACCTCATGGAAGTCCTTATCGGTGAACACGTCGCCCGGTTTGTATTTGTAATAGCCCGTCACCTTCAGCGGTTTCTTGGTGAAGGGTATACCCATCTCCGTACACATCAGCGTGTTGGTCAGCGCATACTTGCTATTGAACTTTCCAAAGAACAGGTTACCGGCAGCAATGGGCTTCTTAAAGGTCTTTCCCCACGATCCCGTGTTGCAAGTGGTCAGCTTCACGCAGTTGCCATCATAGCCGTTCGAATCATACGTGCTGGGATATTCAGCGGCAGCAGCGTTCGGACGAGCAATGTTATATCCCTCGTTGCCCGTTGCCCAGATGTCGTTGCGCGAGCCATTCGTCATCTCGTACCACACGTAGTACTTCTGCTTGTCGTTCAGTTCAAAGAGTTCGAAGTCGTATTCGTTGCTGGGATGAGCCATCTCGCGGAACTCCACCTGATAGGTGCGGTGCCACTGACCATCCTCCGAAGTCACGGTATAGGTGACGGGACCTTTCGAGAAGTCCTGTACGGAGCCGTTAGCAGGCGTGATGGTAGCGCCGGGAGTGAGGTTGAAGTGTACGGACACCTGCGGCAATTCCGACAACAGGCGCACAGTGAACACCAGTTGCTGCTCGCCGGACGGCACATCAGCAATGTGCATGTCGCTTTTCTGACTGAAATAGCCAGCATATTCATCGCCCACCCATGCTTCCAGAACGTCGCATTCGGTATTGGGAGCCTCGTCCTTGAAGCACGAAGCCAATGTCAGGCAAACAAAAGCCAAGAGGGCTGAAAACAATAATCTACGATGCATTTCTACTTCTTAATTGCATGTTTCGTTTATATACAGGCTGCAAAATTACAAAAAAACCATCAAAAATATATATTTTTGGCCGACAAATTAACGAAAGCAAGCATTTTTCTATGTGAACGAACACAATTTAACGTGTGTCGGAACATAGTTGACGCATGTTTTTAATTCAAAGGGAGGAAGATAAGACATATACGACAGACGAACAAAAACATTGTTCTCAACGCCTAAAAGCTATGCTCCTAGCTTCCAAAAGCATTGCTCCCAGCTCCTAAAAGCAATGCTCCCAGACTCCAAAAGCATTGCTCTTAGAACCCAAAAGCAATGCTCCCAGAGCCCAAAAGCATAGCTCTAGCAGACACAGAGCATTGCTCCTGAGGTTACAGAGCATTGCTCCTTAACATACAGAGCATAACTCCTTAACATACAGAGCATAACTCCTTAACTTACAAAGCATTGCTTATGATTTTCAGCCCAATTCTGCGATTAGACGATAGAAATGTAGGGACGCGGCGTGCCGCGTTCTGGATTTAGCTTTTCCCCACCCAGTTATGCGGCACGCCGCGTCCCTACATCAACAAACAATTCTCTAATGACCGAAGCGGTTTAAAACGTTGTGTTTTCATTTTGACCTCACAACCTCCCGTTTTGTTCGCAACAACTTGTGGATCAAACACTTACGAAGCAAGCAACCTCCCTTCCTATCTCCCCTCTAACCTCCCCTATAACCTCCCCTATAACCTCCCCTATAACCTCCCCTATAAGGGCCTGTTTTGTGGTTCCCTCCTTTCGGAGGGGTCAGGGGAGGCTCTCACGGGAGGTTGACGGGAGGTGTCGCGATGACACCTCCCGTCACTCAATCCCTTTGTACAAAGGCGTTTCAGAAGAAAAAGGGAGGATGTGAGGTTAAAATGCGCGCAAACCCATTTTTACTTGAACGCATTCTCCGACAACCCCTTGCCACCAATCTTGAGGTCTTCCATATAGGACGGCACCTCACGACCGAGGTACTTGTCAACGTAGAGCTTGGCAAGATACTGCCCTAACATGAAGCCATGACCGCGCAGACCGGTGCAGAGGCCCACCTCCGGGTCGACGATATAGCGTGGCTCGGTGTAGCGACCTGCCCACACGGCCAGGAATCCTACATCGCGCAGGTTGGGAATCCACTCGGCAAACATCTCGCTGACAATCTCCAAGAACTCCTTGCTATTGTACTTGATGTTCTGACGGGCCTCGTAGGCATCGGAGTCTGGGCTGGCGCAACCGATAATCTGACCCGTGTGTCCCCACTGCTGACCATAGACAGCGCTGAAGCCTTTGTAGTGACGGCGGTCAATAATCATGTCCAGCGGACCACCGTTCGGACCCATCATCGGCAGACGGCGCGTGATAAAGGCCTGGTGCTTCACGGGATACAAGCCCGTGTCGAGGCCCAGCTGGTCGTTGAACTTCTCGGCACCCCAACCCATCGCGTTGACGAAATGGTCGCAGGTGTACTCCACATAATGTCCCTCGTGGTCGCGAACCAACGCTACATAACGTGAGCCCACCTTCTGAACGTGCAGCAGCTCACAGTCCTCGAAGTAGCGACCGCCGTGCTCCACGCCGATGGCGCGGATGTAGTCGATGACACGTCCCGGCGTCGCCTGCCAGCAGTCGCGGGTGATGAGTGCGTGGCTGTAGGTGTCCTTGCTATCGTCCCACAGCGGCGAGATTTCCTTCTTGAAGTCCTTGCGCTCAATCATATAGGCATCGCTCCACGCCCGCGAGGCATCCAGCGACTTGTATGTTGCCTCATCATGCACCAGGTTGACATAATGCGTCGTGCGGTAGTTGATGTTATGCACCTGCTGCATCTGCTTGAAAATCTCATGATTGTGGACGGCGATATCGGCGATGTCGGGATTCGAGAACGCCGGACGACCACCACCGATGCAGCGCCAGGAGGCACCGCGGCTGTAGTTGATCATCACCGGACGCTTGCCTGCTTCCGAGAAGTAGCGGAACAACGCACTTCCTGCAATACCGCCGCCGGCAATAAACACCTCCACCTGCTCCCTTCTCACATCGTTCATCTTCGGGAACACAAACACTTCCTTCGTCTGTGCATTATAGAGGTCGCCCAAGGTGACGGGGTTCGACAACGGTGCACGCGGTGTAGCATCGCCCACCAGTTCGATGCCGTAGCTGCGCAGAACCTGACGGGCACGTGGAATGCATCGCTTACCGCGACATGGTCCCATGCCCAGGCGGGTGATGTGCTTCAACTCGTCCACCGAGATAGTCTTGCGGTCGCCAACCACTTCGAGCACGCGGTCAAGCTTGATGTCCTCGCAATGGCAGACGTAAGTTTCTGAGTTGAGAGTTGAGAGTTGAGAGTTGAGAGTTAAGGGCTCTGGATAGCGGTCTTTAAGGATGAAGCCCTTTACGTCGGTTAGGTTGAGAAGGGTGCTCCCCTCTCCTGGGTTGAGGGTGAGGTTTCTAACCCTAGCTACATTCGTCTTGTTGGGCTTCTTCAGCACCTTTTCAACGACGCCCTCGCCAATCTTCTTGCCATCGTTGTCAACAAGGTAGACCTCGGCACCGTCTTCCACCTCATACTCGATGGGCAGGAAGCAGACATTCTTCTTCAGGTCGTAGCCGAAGATGGCCAAGCCCGGACAGCTGTTGACACACTGCATACAGCCGATGCACTTGTCGTAGTCGACCGTCGGCGTGGTGTTGGTGGCGGGCTTGCTGATGGCATGTTGCGGACAACTGAACGAGCAGGGGTTGCAGGCAAAGCCGTAGAGGCAGTCCAACTGCACAAACGGCTTCTGCGCCATGCGCTCCGGCGTCGGCAGATTGGGTTTCTCAAGAATGCGTACGGGGTGTTGCTGCGAGTCGATATACTGGCGGGAGATATCAAGGTACTCATCGTAGTTGAAGCGGATGCCCATCGACTGGGCCACTTCGTAAGCTGCCTGACGACCACGGAGCACCGCACTCGTGCCTTCACCGATGCGGATGGCATCGCCCACACCGAAGGCGTTCTGTCCGAACACCTCGCGACCCTTCACCAACAGCTGATTGTCGGGAATCAGGCCCGTACAGATATTGATGATGTCGATGCCGTCTATCACCTGCTCCGTGCCGGGAATGGCCTTGAAGTTCTCACACTTCGCAATCACCGCTCCCGTCACTCCCGTATGGTCGGCATTGGGGATGGCACGCACCAGTGTGTAGCCAGTCATAATGGGGATGCCCAGTCGCCGGACGCGGTTGGCCTGCACAGGAAAGCCGCCCTCGCGGGGCATGGCCTCGATGATGGCCTTGATGGTAGCTCCGGCCTGCATGCCTTGATAGGAGGTCAGGTAGCCGATGTTGCCTGCACCCACCGTCAGCACACGCTTACCCAGCAATGTGTGCTCTTGGTTCATCATCTTCTGGAACACAGCGGCAGTATAAACGCCTGGCACGTCGTCGTTCTCAAACGTCGGCATGAAGGGAACGGCTCCCGTTGCCACTACCAGATACTCGGCATCGACATAAGCCACTTCGCCCGTGACGATGTTCTTAATGGCCACGCGCCGACCTTCCAACAGGTCCCACACCGTATTGTCCAACAGGATGCCTTCGTGGTTCTCGCCAGCCAGTGTCTTGGCGATATCGAAGCCACGCATGCCACCGAACTTCTTCTCCTTCTCGAAGAAGAAGAACTGATGCGTCTGCATATTAAACTGACCACCTATCTTGCTATTGTTGTCAACCACAATGTTGTCGATGCCAAAGGCATTCAGCTGTTCACGGCAGGCAAGACCGGCAGGACCGGCACCGATGATGGCCACCTGCGTCTTGTACACCTTCACCTCACGAGGCTCCTGCGTGCGCACCTCGGGCATTGTCACCTCGCCATCGCCCATCAGGCGCACCTCCTTCACGCCGTCTACCTTGGTGATGCAGATGCGACGCACCTCGCCATCGACCAGCATCTCACACGCACCACACTTGCCGATGCCGCAGTTCAAGCTGCGGTTGCGGCCGTCAAGGCTGTGACTGTGAACGGGATAGCCTGCCTGGTGCAAGGCGGCGGCAATCGTATAGCCCTTCCGACCCAGCACTTTGTGTCCTTCATACATAAATTCCACCATCTCGCTCTGCGGGATGTCTAAGATGGGATGATTCTCAATCCTGTACATAACGTGGTTTCTCTTGATAGGTTAGTCATGGGTGAACAACGCCACCCGTTATGTTGTTAAGTTTTCGATTGCAAAAATACACATTATTTTATAATCTCACAACATAAGTGATGAATTATTTTTAAATTTATACTCAAAAAAAATCCCCCGCCCGACTCTCTCGAGCCATGCAGGGGACGATTTCAGTATCGATCTGAAAAAACTACTGATAAATTGCTTATCTATTGTCTAACATAACTAAATCTTCTTTATTGCAATGCCTTTTTTGCCAGTTGCAGATAGCCAATGTGGGTGCGACCGATATCGCTGCTATGGTTGGTGAAGCGAATCATGTCGTCGAGCTGCGACCGAAGGAGTTCGCGCAGGTTGGGATCGTTGGTCTGCGGATAGTCCTTCATCAGATTGCCGATGTGACTGCAAAGGGCATAGAGGGTCATGATGAGCGTGGTGCCTGTTCGCGAGTCGAAGTTTTCCGTTTTGCAGTATTCGGTCTTCAAGGCATCGAAGGCCAATAGCATCTGGCCCTTGTCGGCATTCAGCTCGTCTAATCTGCCGCCGAGCACCATGTCTGCCATCTCGCGTGCCACTTCTTCACTACTGCCTTTCGTGGGGGCGTATTTCACTGTAGCCTCATATTTCACTGTAGCGTCGGACTGTTGGGAGGTCAGCACATCCTCTGGGATAACGGAATAGGTGACGACGAGCTTGCCTTTGATGACGTCGGCAATGCTATTCTCGGGATGTTCGTTCCACTCGATGGCGTAGGCATAGCGATGGGTGCGCGTCTCGTCGGTGGGGTCGAGCAGGCACATCAGTTGCCAGTTGTCCATCTCGTTCATGCCGATGTAGACGGAGTTTTTGCGGTTTTTGCCCACGAGCAGCTCGCGGCCGTTGGTGGGAATGCCTCGTCCGCCGACGTGGTTGAGTACCTGATAGACGTTCTCGTTGTAGCGGTCTTTCTCGAAGGCTGCCAGCACGGTGTCGATGAGTTTGCGATGCTTGGCTTTCAGCGTAAACGCGTAGACGTCGGCCTGCGAGACGATAGGATGATTTGGCTTGGTGATGTCGTGTTCTTCGCTGAACGACTTGACGACGGTTACTTTCTTCGAGTCGACGAAGTCGTAGAAGGCATGTATCACGTTCTCTTGCGCCGAAATCGAGGTAACAAGATAACAAAGTAACAAAGTAACCACGAGGCGCAGTTGATGGTTGTTGATAGTTAACTTCATGATGTTATGATTTTTTTTGATGATTAAACTTCTTCCGCTGATTGTTCTTGGGGAGCGATATTATCGATATCCTCGCGTATCTGCTCGGTGATGCGCTGTTGCACTTCACGATACTGCTGCAAGTATTGTTGGGTGGACTGGCCAAGGCGTTGCTGCATGAAGCGTACCTGAGCGAACTCCTCTGCCAAGCAGGCGTTCACAAAATCGCGATTGGCTTCGAAGTTGGCAAGCAGCTGCTGTTCGTAGGGAGTGAGAGCCTCTACCGACGCTTCATGAATCGGAGAATGGTTCATTGTCTCTTCACTTTCAAGAACAGGCTGCAGGTTCGTTGTCTCTTCACTTTCAAGAACAGGTTGCAGGTTGGTTGTCTCCTCCTCTTGCGTGGATTGCGAGGAGGAAGCCACGAGGGCAACGGGGCGACCATTTTTATCTTCACAAACCTTAGCCTCTCCTTTAGGGGAGAGGGGACTGCTTGATTGCACTTTTTCTTCATGGGGATTTTGCATAGCCACCTGCATTCTATTGGCTTTCGATGGTATCAGCGAATCCTTTTCTTTCGGCCAAAGAGCGAAGGTGAGGACACCAATGAGTAACACGGCAGCGGCTGCCCACCAAGCGGAGATGCGGCGTGCTGCAT
>JAEEGK010002413.1_pt1 | contig 46817 bp, 36 predicted proteins | sample 8958771 | NCBI WGS metagenome assembly JAEEGK01 (sample SAMN16246547, study PRJNA631951) | gut metagenome | biome: gut microbiome; feature: rumen; material: SC-attached | host: Bos | place: Iran: Karaj | collected 2018-10 | reverse complement strand
CAGGGCAAACGCATGAAAATTTTGAAAAATAGTACGGAATGAACAATTTGGCCGGAGTTATTAACAGGCCACCGTGCGAGCCGCGTGGAAATTGTGCGAAATGAACAAATTCGCCCACAGTTTGTTGATAAATATTTGTGACACAACACATAACATATTCTCGACATTCTCGTTATCCTTGCATAACCAACACACACAGTTATGGCAAGTTTGTACGAGACTATGGGCCGCCTGCACGACCCGAGAGTGAGAAACAGGAGCAAGCACCTGCTTTCCGACATCGTTATCCTGGCAGTGCTTGCGGTCACGAGCGGGGCCGAGGGGTTCGATGCCATAGAGGAATTCGGCAAGTTCCATTACGAGACCCTGAAAAAGAGGCTGCGTCTGCCTAATGGGATCCCATCACACGACACGATCAACAGGGTGTTCCAAGCAATCAACTTCCGTCAGTTTGAGAGGCTTTTCCTCGAATGGGCCGAGGGGCTGAAGCCTGATGGTGCGACGGAGACGGTGATAGCCATAGACGGCAAGACGGTGCGCGGAAGCCGCGACGGATACCACGGGAATCCCGCCATACACCTCGTCCACGCGTGGAGCGTGGAGAACGGCATCTGCCTCGGGCAGCGAAAGACGCGGGACAAGAGCAACGAGATAACGGCCATCCCAGGACTGCTCGACATGCTCTGCATAGAAGGGGCGATAATAACCATTGACGCAATGGGTACCCAGACGGCCATCGCGGAAAAGATAGTGGACGGCGGGGCCGACTACATCCTTGCACTCAAGGGCAACCAGGGTACGCTCCTACAGGACGCGGAGCTGATGGAAAAGGAGGTGAGGTCGGTTGCGGAGTCGGAAGAGGTGGACAAGGGGCACGGGCGCGTGGAGACGCGCCGATGCGCGGTCTTTGAACCAACGGACTGGATTCGCGAGAACCACCAGTGGAAAGGGTTGCGGACAATAGTCAAGATAACCGCAACCCGCTGGAACGCGATTTCCAAAGAGGAGGTGTCAGAGATACGATGGTACATAAGCAGCCTTGACAAGGATGCAAGGTTCGTCCAATACATCCGCAGCCACTGGCGCGTGGAGAACTCGCTGCACTGGGTGCTGGACATGACTTTCGGAGAAGACCAGCAGAGGAAGCGCGCCGGCATGGCCGCCGAGAACTTCGCCCTTGTACGAAAATTCTCACTCAATATACTCAAGCGCGACAAGGGCAAGGGTAGTCTCGTAACCAAGCGGCTGAAGGCTGGCTGGAGTATCGATTACCTCTTCTCTTTACTGGAAATTTGATGCGTTTGCCCTGAATTATTGTCGCCCTTATTTGACTCAAGACTGATTTTTCCAGCGGCAAAGGCGAACACCGCGCTAACAAACCTCCCCTACAACATGTGCCAACTGGTGCAAATCAGGAAATACCTACCCAATTTAATTACGATATAATAGATAGAATATCAATTAATTGCCCCCCCAAAAAACAGTAAAATATGATAAATAATTTATAGCCAAATGAAAAAAAAGTCGTATCTTTGCAGTCGAAAATCGAATGTCAAACAACGTTTTCGTTAAGCCTATATGAAAAAGTTAGTATTTTTTCTGTTTGTGATGTTTGTTGGAACAAGCCTTCATGCGCAAAATAAATTGTCATGTTTAATGAACAACAAAACAATTGCATATACTGTCGATAGTACAGACTCTGAATATTTCAGTATCACACTAGATGTCGATTCCTGCACATCAACAATATTACATGTCCCATCAGTGTATTATAGAGAGGCGGATTCGATTATCATCAAGATAAGAAAAAAAGTATCATCTGATGCCTATAACAATATACAAACATTCTATTGTTATAGCGTTGGGCCACATGATATAGCCCTATATTTAAACTCAGACATGTTTCCTATTTCAGTAGGGAGCTGCGACGATTTATTTTATACGGTTGAACTTTTTTATCGGGACGAGAAGATGTGGAATTATGAACCGATACCAGCCACAATGAAAAAAAACGACGAACAGAATGGTAGATAATTTCCGTCGTGGCGGATGTTTGATGCATCGGATTATTGCTCCGCTACATTTTCTGTTTGGATGACTAAAAAGTTAATAAATAAAACCCACTTAAGGTATATGACGAAAATAATTAGATTCATCCTGCTGATTACCATTACGTTTTTACAAGCAGCATGTCAAGGACACACAGAGAGTATTGAGTCCCCTAGCGATGAGATGACAGAGGAATCTCTTGTACAAACAGATACTACGACACATTATTCACCTAAAAACTTTGAGAGTTTTTGGACAGAATTTCGCAATGCTATACTTGATACGGATACGAACTATTTAAAGGAGCATACTCGATTTCCCTTGAATGTATGGGGAAACCTGGACATGAGTCCCAAATATAGTATTGGAGAAGATTTGTTTAGCGATATTTTTACATTATTCTTGAACACAAATCACAGCGTAAATAAAGATGAAATAATAAAAACAGTTGATGCTAATAAATTACCGAAATATAATCCATCTGCGACAGATCAATATGTGAGCGACTTATATTTTGAATGGATTAATAACGAATGGAAGTTGACTGTCTTATACATGGACACTGAAAAAGATTCTGTGAAACTGTTGATGGCGCTAATGTGATATTTTATTCTCCCCCAATAGATAGTACAAGGTTTTTCTGACAGGTCAACAGGGTATGCTAATTGTGATGACCCAAAAGCGAATAAATAGAACCCACCTTAAATGATAATTAGTCATGAGAATCTCCGTTTTGTTTTTAATCATAGCTGCACTCCAGCTGTCATCTTGTACACATCATCAGGAAACATCATACGACAGCTCGATAGAAGAGTTGATTATCCAAAGTGAGAGTGGAGAGAATGAGGAATGTGAAGACTGTTGGAAAAATCCGTATGTTGACGATGTCGAGAGTGACCCCGATTTTTTCAAAAAAATCCAGGACGGAGATACTGATGCTTTTTGGGTCTTCTATCAGTATACCACATACACTCACAAGCGTGAGGATATTCTTAATGTCATCAAATATGCGCTATTACTAGAAAAAGAATATCATTATTCTTACGGTTACCATTATGCAGCTGAAGGGTATGTATTGTTGTATGAAAAAGAACATCATTTTTCTGATTCTGAAAAAAAGAAATTGGTGTCGTATTGCTGGAAATCCTATTACACATATAACAAACTGGTATCCGTGTATCGCTTGCGGGATATTTATAAAGGAGGTCTTGACCCTTCTATGCAGGATGAAGAGCAATACCAAATTTGTGACAGCATTATTAATACTTGGAAAGAGATTATTAATTATTGGAAAGAAAATTCATCAACACAACTGCATAAATGGAGTATACCATACTGAAAATCATATTAATAAATATCAATACGGAATATCCGGCACTAAGACGTAAACTTTTAATTATACTATGAGTACAATTATAATAATACTAGTCATTGTAATGGCATCCGCATTCATAATAGGTTCTATTAGTTGGCATTGCTTACTCCTCCACATGAATTCGCATAGAATGCCTTTGAAGTTAACTTGTTTGAATGATAGATTATACTGGATTAAATATTATAAAAGATGCAAAAGCCATGAAGACCGAAAGCAAATGCAAAGATTAAGAAAAACATGCAACTGGTGTATCGTGGTGACATGTTGTATGTTTGTTGTGGTTTTTGTTCTGAATAGGTTTTGATTTTTTACTGTTGATATGTGGATACGTTGCGTGGTAGCCACTTAACGGACTTAGCCGAGCAGCACGTCCATGACCATCATTAGGACGAAGCCGAGGGCGAAGCTGATGGTGGAGAGGTTGGTGTGGGTCCCTTGTGCCGTCTCGGGGATGAGTTCTTCGACAACAACGTACATCATGGCACCCGCGGCAAAGGCAAGCATATAGGGCAGCGCAACGCCTAGCACCGAGGCCAATAGCAGGATGGCAATAGCACCCAAGGGTTCAACTACGCCACTGAGCGTACCTATGAGAAACGACCGCCAGCGCGAGTTGCCCTCGGCATGCATAGGCATGGAGATGATGGCACCCTCGGGGATGTTTTGTATGGCAATGCCGATAGAAACCGCCAACGCTGCGGAGAGGGTCAGACCTTGTGCTTCACCAGCAAAGACTACGCCCACAGCCATGCCCTCGGGGAGGTTGTGGATGGTGACGGCAAGGGCAAGCATGGCAGTGCGCGAGAGGCGCGAACGAGGTCCCTCGGCCTTGGTGGAGCCAATATGCAGGTGCGGGGTTATCTCATCAATGAGCAGCAGAAAGCCCATACCGAGCAAGAAGCCTAAGGCTGCGGGCAGCACATTGCCCGACTCCATATTAATGGCAGGCAGCAGCAATGACCAAAAACTGGCCGCCACCATCACCCCGCTGGCAAAGCCGAGGAGGGTCTTCTGCAGGCGGTCGGGAATGTCGCGACGCATGAAAAAGACAAACGACGACCCCAGCATGGTGCCGAGCAAAGGCATTATCAGTCCGATTATTACGATAGGCATTGTTTAAAATTGAAAAGTGAAATTTGAAAAGTGAAATTTTTGCTGGCGCGGCCATCTTCTAGTCTCTAATCAATAACCTTGAAATACTTACTGATTTCCCTCGGCAGCTTCATGTCGAAGTAGGAGATGTTCATCCGGTAGTGTTTGGTATCCGACGTCTCGACTTCCATCTCTCTAAAAGCGCCTTCTAACCTTATGCAAAGAATATTATCCCACGGAATCTCCACTGCAGTTGGAAGAAGCTTTATCAGAAGTATTTCTCTTTTCAGCAAATGAATCCATGTGGTGCGGTCGGGGACCTCTTCCGCTCCAACAAGCACCAAACCCTTTGGTCCGACACGTATTTCGGCACGAAGCATCAGGATGTTGTAGCGCAACAGCAACAACAAGTAAAGATACACAAAACCGAGAAATACCCAGAGCCAGAGCATACCATCGCAATCTATGGCGTCATTTATAAGGCCATAGACAAAGACACCAATACATAGCAGGCAGATGCCAATCATAAACCAAGCCCCACCACGGCCATTGAAGGTGGTGGACTTATTGTAGCCCTTTATCGGCTCGTCGCACAGACTTCTCCATCCAAGATGGGAGAGCACTCTTAGGATTATCCTACGGATCTGGATGTCTTTCTGTATCTTGTCGAACATGACGGCTGGCTATTTTGCCCAATAGATGTAGTCTGCTTTGCGGGGCTTGGGTTCAGGAATGGGTTGGTTGGTGTAGCCGAGGGCGAGATGGCCGATGCCGATATAGTCGCCCTCGATACCGAGGTCGCGCAGTATCTGCTTGCCTTCCTCGCTCTCAAACTCCTCTTTGGCACGGTGTATCCAACAGCTGTTGAGTCCCAACGATTCGGCTGCAAGCATCATGGTCTGCATAACGATAGGGCCATCGTAGGCGGCATTCTCCGACTTCTTGACCAGCACAATTATCATGCAGGGGGCACCGTAGAAGGGGTCGCTGTCGGCACCCATAATGTGGGCGTTCATCTGCGCGATGTGGTCGCGCAACTGGCGGTTGGTGACGACCACGATGATGGGATTCTGCATACCACGACTGGTAGGCGACCAGGTGCCAGCCTCGGCCACTTGGCGGAGGAGGTCGTCGGTGGGCATACGGTCAGGGTCGAAGGTGCGGCAACTGCGCCGCTTCATGATGGTTTCGATAACTTGGTTTGACATATTGATAAAGGTTTTAACGTCTGAAACGGTAGATTTTGTTCTCTTTGGGGTCGGGGGTGTTGAAGCTGACATATATCCAACGTCCGCGCACGTCGACACCCTCGGGTTCGAGACCTATGGGGTTGAGGTCGATGGTGCGCACTTCGGCACCAGTGGCGAGGTCGATAACATGGAGATAATAGGCTCCCGCCTGATCTCCATCAGGAAGATATGCAAAGCCATTCTTCACCTTGCTCCCTTGAGCCACTTTGACTCTATGCACCTCGATGGTCCTCAGCACATCGGCATCGGTTAGAACAACGAGGGAATCGGATTCTGTAGCGGAAGGGAGGTGAAACTGCTTCAGGTACAAGGTACCACCCCGTTTACCTCCATAGGCATATAGGTAGCCCTCTTCGGCATCGACACACCAATCTTGTGCCACAGGAAAACAGTGGCTATCAAACAGAATACGTTGCACGGTGACAGAGCCTTCGGGCAACAACCGGGTGACGTAGCAGGCCTTGTCGCCATAGCAACTGGAGACATAGAGGAGGGGGAAGGGGTCGTGGGGTTTGTAGCGACGGCTGCCGAAAGAGGCATTGTTGCAGTGGGTGGTATTGTCGTTCAGTTGGTAGGAAAAGAGGCAGGCATGTTTGCGCATGTCCAACACGAGGCACTGCCCACCATCACGGAGCGCAATAGCATAATGGCGATGGACAGCCAATCCCTGCAATGAGCCGCGAAGAGACATTTCCTCTCCTACCCAACCAGAGAGATGCGACATGACAGGGTGTTGCCCCAAGGCCGCTGAGGGGAGAAGCCATAAGGCAAAAATGACAAGCATCCTAGCCCGAGTGGGAAAGAAAAAACAATAGCCAGCAGGGCGAGTCGGCTGACTATTGTGGTATGTGAGACACAAAAACAAAGATTCAGAAAGGTCTAAAAGGTGTAATTGAATCCCACCCGCACCCAGTTTCGGCCTGTGGGGCTAAGGCTGTTGGTCCCACTGACACCGAAGCCAAGATCGGTGGTGGTAGTAGTAATGGTGGTAGTGGTGCGGCTGGCAAGAGTAGGAGTGCCCGACGTGAAGATATATTCATCCAAGATGTCAGTATTGATATGGGTGGTCTTATCGAAGGTGAAAGCCAGCACATCGAAATAAAGGTCGATGTTGCAATGGGGGGTCAGCTGCCATGTGAGGCCTGGAGTTATCTTGGCTCCGATAGAGCTAGCGGAGTCGAGAATGTGATAGGTGGTATCGATCGTGTTGTGCATCTCATAGCAATACCAATCAATGAAATCGTGACGGATGGGCTGGAATGTGTGAGTATAGTAACCTGAGAGTTCGAGGAAGAAAGCGGCATCGCCGAGTTGAATCACCTCGTAACGCAGATAGGGGGAGACGGTGAAAGAGGAGCGGCGCTGAAGGTACCAGCCTTCATAGTTTGTGTTGGGAGCCGTAGGGCTGAGAGGATTCAGGTGGTCGGGGACAATATGATTGGTATTGAACTGGCTTGGAGAGAGACTGCAACGGTCGTGAGTCCACGCAAAGCTAGCTGCAAGACCGACCTGAAGGCGACCCATCTGGTAGCCAAATTTGAAGCCGAGGGAGAGGTAGAGGGGCTTGTCGTGAGTAAGGGTATCGTAAGGAACCACATAAGTGGTGTCCATACCCGTCTCGCGGCTTACTCCCACAAAGGTGGCATCTGGAGTGGTGCTGCCGAAGGCATAGGAGCCTCCCAGCATCCCACTAACCACAAACTGCGCATTGGCGGTCGCGGCAAGGGCAATCAGTGCGAGGGTGACAAATACTCTTTTCATAGTCGGAAGGCTTAAAAGGTGAAGTTAAAACCGACACGGACCCAGTTGTTTCTACCCAACTCGGTAAGGAGAGGAGTACCTGTAAGGCCACCGCCCAACTGGGTATCCTCGGTGGTGACGATGTTGGTAATCACATTGGTCTCCAACTGAACGCCATTGATAAGGCGGTATTGATACTCGTTGTCCATACGGACGGTCTTGGTGTTGCTATATGCCAAAGAGAGGAAATCGAGGTAGAGGTCGATACCGAAATGGTTGCTGAGTTGCCAGCTGAGACCGGGCACCACATTGATGCCATAGCTAGTGGTGACCAGCGGACGGGCAAAGGTGGAGTCGAGCGTCAGATTGAAGTTAACAATAGGGTTGACATTCACCTCCGTGGCATGGATCACAGGGCTGTTGGAACGGGAGTAGAAGAGGTCGACCTCGGCAAAGATAGAGACGTCGCCTGCCTGAATGATATCATAACGGAAATAGGGCGCAACCATGAAAGAGGAGCCCTTGGTGCTCATACCGCCGGTGGTGAGCACAGAGGCGATACCATAGTTGACACCATTGTAGACACCCACGATAGGAATGATGGTGGGATCTAGGGTTTGGTTGTCGATGGTATACATGCTATAGCTGGCAGCGACACCGGCTTGGGCTTTGCCAAATTTATAGCCAATTTTCAGTCCACCGGTGAAATTGGTATACTTCTCCATAGGAATATCAACATTGGAGGAAGAGTCAACCACAATGGTAATATGCCTATAGTTGTTGACGGTTCCGGAAGTCATGCTTCCGCCGATATTGGCACTGATGACAAGCTGGGCGTTGGCTGCAAAAGCAAAGACTGCCAGAGCTAATGTAAGGACTATCTTTTTCATTTATAATTTTATATTGTTTTCAGAATAAAAGAATTCGCATATCCAAGACTAGGGTAAGAGGCCTAGTTTTGAACATGCAAAAATACAACTTTTTTTTTAAATACAAAGAAACTAATTCCTTATTGTCATTTTTTTAGTGATTAGTGATTAGACAAATGAAAGCGTCAGCCAATTTTCAATTTTCACTTTTCACTTTTCAATTTTAGACCTGTGATCTGTGACACGAGACCTATGAAACGCGTTTCTATTGAACGAAAAGCCCTAACGGGCTATTTTTAGAGGTTACCAATAAAAATGGCCGCACCAAGGAGAGTACGGCCATTTCTTAGTGACTTGTGACCAGTGACCTGTGATACGAACGCTATCGTGTCACTGGTCACAGTTCACTGGTCACTAAATTTCTATTCACTGGTCACAGGTCACTGTTCACTAATTTCACCGGACTATCAGTTTGCGTACGCTGTTGACGTTGTCGCCCACGATATGTACAAAGTAGGCACCCTCGCTGAGACCAGCGACATCCAGCGCCTTCTCGCAGTCGGCAGCACAGGAGAGTGTCTCTTTGGAGACGACACGGCCATTCATGTCGACAACGGAGATGGTAATCTTGCCCTCGACGCCCGACACTGTGATAGTGGTAGCATGGGTGGCGGGGTTGGGATGGATGGTGCACTGGAAGCGGGCATCCACGTCGTCTATGCCTGTGGCTTCGCCAGTAGTGATGACCAGTTCTCCACCAGACCAATCGCTCTCCCAGCCGGCACCACAGAGTGAACGGACACGGAAAGCATAGTTGAAGTTGGGCACGAGGTTGCGCACAGTGAAGACGGTGTCGGGGCTAATGACAGAGCCCAGTATCTCGGTTTCGAGATAGCCTTGACGGCCGTATTGGATTTCCCAGAAACCAGCGTTGTTGATACCTGGAGCCCAGTGTAGGCGGACGGCGTTACCGAGTGCCTCACCTCTCAGACCTGCCACAGGTCCACAAATGGGCGTAGTAAACTCTATTGTCTCACTATAATCGCCCAATGTTTGGTGGTTGGGGCCACAGATGGTACGGACAGCCACAGCATACCGATTGCCAGGCTGCAGGCCACGGACGGAAATAGAAGGTTCGCCAGAACGATACATTTGGTCGTAGTCGTTGCCCCACACATGGATTTCCCACAAGTTGTCGGTGAGAGGTGACGACCAAGTGATGGTGGCGCGGGCATTGGAGACGTCTGAAACCTGGAGGTCAGTCGGTATAGAGCAGATGGGATCGGTAGTAACGGTGGCAAAAGTCCAGTTGGAGAAACCTAGCGAGTCGACGGTGCAATTCTGGCGCACACGGAGCTGATAGGTAGTAGAGTGGTTGAGGTCGGCAAAGGTATAGCTGAAGCCCGTAACAGCCACCGGCTCTGACCACTCAGAGGTGGAGGCATCGCGATAAGAGACTTCAGCCTCAGGACTATCGGCAGTCCAAGTGAGAGTGGCTTGGGAGGTGGTGACAGCCGTAGAGGTAATCTCGGGCGCATAGCAATAGGGTGCGCAAGAGAGGAAGGCATAGTTGGGAGCCACCGTATCAGAAACGATGTAGTAAAGTGGTTGCAGATTAACACTTATTGGATTAATAGGGCTGTAGTCGTAGACAGTACGGTTCTTAACGCAGTTGGTCACATGTCCGGCAAAACGGGAGAGCTCGTTATAGTTGGTAGTTGAACCCGAGCGGTTGATTGCTACAATCAAATTGCTGTGACCATCGTAGACGTAAGTGGTGTCGAGACGGAAGTATTGCCATCCGAGCGAGTTGAAATTGAGGCTGCCTTGGTATACCAACACAAAGCTGGTATCGTATTTGAAAGAGGTGAGAACTGTATCGGTGGTGGTACCGAAGTATACCTGACAGTCGCCAAACGAGTTGCGAGTGTTGATATTAGTGGGGTTAAATCCAAAGGCGATGATGTCGGTTAGGCCAGCCAATTGGGCGCTGTCGACCAACACCTCGGAGTAGGTGTAGCTGTAGTAGGTGTTGGCAGGAGCATTGTTCGACATCGCGGGGACAAAGTCGGCGGGGTCGTAGCTATAGTGGTTCTCGGAGATGACGCAGGCATCAGTGATGAAAAATGCCGACTCACTCCAAAGGCTGTGGTCAGTGCGAGAGCAGTCGCCCTTGATGCGTATCTCATAGTTGGTCAGATTAAGCAGGCCTGTAAGCACGATGCTGGGGGCATTGGTTGTGAGCGAACGCCAAGACCAGCTGCCAGACACACGATAGTTGACCGTGTAAGATGCACTGTTGCCTGTCCAGCTGACCACGGCCGACTCTTCGGTGACATTGGTGACCGCCAAGTTGGAGGGACGGTCGCAAGAAGGGGCAACATGGACACTGAGGTCGTCAATCTTGACACCATAGCCTGTCCGACAATTACCCTTGAGGGCGATCTGATAGTTGGGGCAATGGGCCGAGTTGGGCAAGCTGACAAAATGCTGAGTCCACGAGGTCAATTCTGTTGTGAAGCTATCTAGTAATGTCCACTGGGCAGTGTCGCTGGTGCGATAGAGCACCCGCAGCTCGTCCTGTCCTCCTCCGTTGGCCACTTGCGCATGCCAGAAAGTTAGTTCGGCATCGCGACTAAGGTTGGTGCAATTGAAATTGGGGAGAAGGAGGGTCGTCTCACCCTGTCGGCTAGCGTTGTACAACTGACCGATATGTCCACCGCTATATGCTCCGGTGGGATTGCTGGATGTAGTGGAATACTCCCAGTCAATGCTTCCGAGCATACGTTCCTGCGCCATGCAGTTGTCCAAACCGCTTTCAAAATCGGTATAGTACTCAGTGGTATCGTCAATTGCAATGGGGTTGCAGCGGGTAGCGAAGGCTGGGAATTCGACCCATTCGCTACCAAAGCCTCCACAGTTGGTACGCACCCAGGCATGATAGCCTGTTGCCGGTGTGAGACCTGACAGAAGCACCGAAGTGGCAGTGGTTTGAATGGTGTCGGTTGCAGCGCCAATACTGTCTGCCATACCATAGAGGATTGTGTAGCTGCCCGCATTGGTCGTATCGGTAAATGTCAAGGTGACAGTATTGATTGTAGCATTTCGGGCTGAGGGGTTGAGTACTTTCTTACATGGATTGATATATTTGACCCTGATATCGTCCACGTTGAATCCATAGCCCACATGGGGGTCGGTGCGTAGGGCAATGAAATGACCATTGCCGTTGTAGTGGTCTAAATCAAACTCAAAGAACTGCCATTCGTAGTCCATACCCGAGAACCGAGCAGTGTCGAGCAGGACGAAGCTGCTGTTGTCAGTCGGGTCAGTCATCGCACCAATCTGCAGCTGATAGTCGTCGTAAGCGGTGTAAGACCCCATCATATAGAATGAGATAGTCAACGTGTCGACAGGAGCTCCCATCTCGGGTAGCACCAACATGCTATAGTAGTAATCGGGGCTGGCTGCAAAGTACATGGAGCTAGAGCTATTATGTCCGGTATAATTATCGATATAGGGATAGTAATAGGTGGAGTAGGTGGAGGAATAGGTGGTGTAGCGATACCAGCACTGCTGGAGGTCGTTGTCGTAAGAGGAGCCACTGAAATGCTCAAAATTTTCATAGAAGGGGATTGCATGGACAGGAGCACAACGGGTAGTGGCAATTGCAAGAGCCGAAGCAATAGTGTCGCCACAGAGGCTGGTGACTCGGAAACGATAGGTAGTGGCAGGCAGCAGACCCGACACCACTGCCGTGTCGAAATAAGTATCGTAGGTGTGTACCTGCCAGTTGGTATCGCCTTCTTCCCTATATTCCACACTCCAGTTAGACTCATATAGACCCGGCACCCAAGAGAGGGTGACACTTCCAGAGTCCACTTGAGTAACGGTGACGCTTGGAGGCACGCAACTGGCGTCGCCACACGGAGTAAGGAAGGTGATATTGCTACGCATATTGAGCACATCGGTATTATAATAGTATAGAGAGGAGAGGCAGAGCGAGTCTGAGGGATCCAAAGGTGTACTATAGTCGTACCCCATAAGTGACTTAGCCGATGTAGTGTTATGAACCAGTCCGTAGATTGACGAAGCATAGGTACCAGTGTTGTCAACAAAGGTCAGCACAATGTTGCCATTGCCATTATAGGCGAAGGGATTGGCGAAAGGTATCTCATTCCATCCATCAACAATGGTGACAGTGCCCGAGAACTTCCTGTGGCTAAGAGGCTGGGCTATATAGTCGGACAACGAATTATAGGAAGAACGGTAGGTCGTATCAATGTATACGTCGATGTCACGTGAAAGACCTATAGCAGAGTTGGTATAGAACTTGATGCCAAAGATGGTGTCGAATCCAGCCACCTCGGCAGAGTCGAAGATTTGCTGCGACAGACCATGATAGTAGGTGTAGTATGGCAGACGATAGTCGGTCATCGTGGAGGCGGGGTCGCCAACCAGCATCTCACCACCCGAGAGGCACTTGGTGCGGAAACTGATATTGACATTATTAGAAGTGTCACCATTGTCGCAACTGGTCTGAACTATGACAATATAGTTAGTCATCTGTTCTAGGCCTGTGAGGGTGAAACTGCGGACAGAATCAGGAGCTGTGAAGTTCAGTTCGTTTTCACCAGCGGTGTCGATCACTCGGATATTAAAATAATCGGGAGTGGTATAGTTGCCATAGTTCCAACTCACCATAGCCGAATTACCCGTGATGTTAGAAATCGCGACATCATAGACATCGGTACAAGTGGGTAATGGACTGCAATAGGTAGTGAGCAGGAAGCCATCTACATTGTTATAGGAGGTACTGAGGTCAAGAGTCAGAGGACCGCCCGACGAGATAACATTGACATTGTTTACCGTCCCTGTCAACGATGCCAGCAGGCGGCCATATATGCCAACTCCTTCATAAATGTCGAGAGTGGCATTGTCAAGCACCACATTACCCATCAGGCCAACAGTCATCGTGCTGTCGCTAGGATAGACAACAAGTGTGCTGTAAATATAGGTAGGCATTTCGCCTGCCACTCCGCCTGGGTCGGCGATTGAGGTACCACAGGCATAGATAGTATCAGTGCCCGACATATGCATATCGTACACATTGGGGCGTGCGGTGACTGGCAACGACCAATAGCCATGCTCTGTGCCACATACCGAACGCACGTAGAAGTCATAGGTCATATTGTCGGAAAGGCCCGTCAAAGTGGCGGGATTGGTGCTAAACGGCACACGCACCGTGCTGAAATCGGGGTCGAATCCCACCGGACCGTACGCAATCTCCCATGCAGTGGAGGTGGCGTCCGACCAAGTAAAAGTAATCTGGCCAGGAGCTGTAGCCACCACTCTCAACGAGTCAACGTTAGGACAACTGGAGCGATGGCGGATGGTGATGTCGTCGATATGGGAATAAGAGTAGTTGAGGTTGCCAGCAACGCGAAGCGCCACATAGATTGAGTCGGTGATGGTCAGCCCTCCAAAATCGGCAGTATATCTTTGCCAATCATCAGTCAAGGCAAACGAGGAAACCTGATGGAATACAGCGGTGGCAGAATCGTCGGTAGTGGTATAACCTACTGCAACTGCTCCACCATTTCCATATCCCCAGAAGACCACCTCTACCTGGTTGGCTGGCAGAAACACTCGGGGAGAAATAATCGAGTTGGGACCATAATCGCTACTACACTCTAAGTGATAAGATCCTCCGTGTGAGTTATATCCGTATATTTCTGGATAATAATACAAATACCCATAACTATTATAGACGGAATGCTCCCATAGAGTCCAACAAGCCGGCATGTTACCATTGTTCTCAAAGCCTTCGGAGAAGGGAACAACCATGTCGCCACACTGAGTTGTGAATATCAACTCTGCTGCAGCGCTGGTGTCGTCCAGCCCACAGATGGTCTTCACAAAGAAATGGTATCGGGTATTCGGATTCAGTTCTGACAGTTGAACTGTCGTATCGGCAGTATACGTCCAGTTGCTCAGCGGATAGGAGGCTGTGGTATACTGATACAGCCAGCCCGTAGCCTCATCGTTACCGTTCCAACTGAGATAGGCACTGTCGGAGGTAGTACCATCCGTCTGAGGTATAGGCGACAGGCAGGTAGGGCAGGCTATTGTATTGCAAAAGGTGCCCGACGAAAGCATCGAACCATCAGTACAGGTGTACAGCACTACTCCGAGCGAGTCTACAATTGTGAATGAACACTCAGAATTATATGTGCCTGGAGTCCAAGAGAAACTGATATAGCCTGCACACGCAGGAATAGTTTGAGTAGTGTTCGACCCCGACACGGTGAACGAGCCACGATAGACGGTGTCCTGCCAGATTGCGATACTGGCACCGTTCCAGCCATCTCCATAGCTATCCTGACCAGTGATTGTAATACTACAGCTCTCCTGACCTGGGTCACATTGTGCCCATGCAGTTGCCGACATCATTAATAACACTAATAATAAGGAGAATATTCGTTTCATAACTAATAGTCTTTTTGAAGTGATTACCTGTTATTCTATTTTACAACCACTGCTTTTGTCACAATACCTTCGGCCGTAGCAACACGCAGGTAGTAGAGACCTGAGGCGAAGGCCTCGGTATTGATGGCCATTTCACCTGTCCGATTCTGGGCAGCATAGAGTTTCTGTCCTTGGGTATTGTACAGTTCCACGCTGAACACTCCTGCGGCAGCCACATGCAGTTCGCCGTCCACAGGGTTGGGATATACCTTCACCGGCGAGTCCTCCACCTCTCCTATTCCCAGCGGAGGATTGGTAATGGTAACTGTCACCGTAGCGGTGTCCACACCGCAGCCAAAACCGTCGGTGGCAACAACGTGATAGACCGAGCTCTCCGAGATGAAAGCAGCTGTAGTCTGTGCGGTCGGGTCAGCCAGATTGTCCTCCGGAATCCATTGGAAAGTATATGGGGGTTTGCCGCTTATCACACTCACGCCTACTTCGGTACAGAGATAGTCGGCAGTAATGGTGGTGTCTCTCAGACGCATTTCGGCACTGGCAACCATCACAAAGTGCATGGTATCATACACCTTCAGCTCTGGGTACTCTGGGCAGACGCTAGTCTCAAAGAAAAGGTCTATATATTTGGGCACAGAGAGGTCGGCTCCACGTACACCCGTCAGCTCCAAGTAATGAAGTTGGTCGCGAGAAATATAGAAGCTCTGCGTTCCGTCCAACACCAGACCCGAGTCGCTCACACAAGTAAAGTCACGTCCATAAACAGCATTTCCGCCATAAGATACACGTACCAAACCATCTACATAAGCCGAGTTGCTCATGTCAAGAGGCACCCGAGTGGGGCAACCCTGACGCACGGTGTCGAACCCTTCCTGTTCAAATCCCAGCTGGGTTGTGGGACTGTTGAAACTGCCGTACTCCAGAAACACGCCCGAGTCATAGCTATTATCGCCCACATTGCACACTGAAAGATGCATGTGGTATAAAGCACAGGGTACAATATTGGCCGAGGCCTGCAACTTCATGGTATAGCCGTCGTACTGCACACCGGCCGTGTCGTTGGAATTGGGAATATAATAGCTAGAGTAATCGTAGTAGCAGCCTGAGCCCGAACCGCCAGATGCGCCTGGTACACCAGGATTCACCGAGTTGATAGCCACCGCAATACCGTTAGGTGTACTGTCTGTCACTGTCTCGGGAATAATAGCTACATTCCATGTGCGTTCCTCCATAGTCTCAGGGTCGGGACCCGTGATGAAGAAGGCAAACACGTCGTTGAAGTTCGAGCAGACAAACTCGGGGTATTCTTCAGAGGCAAACGTGTACATGAACGAAATGAAGTTGGTCAGGCCGACAAAGTCAAAGTCCAACGTAGCACACCCGTTCACAGTGTTGGTCGCCAACAATTGCATCTGAGGGTCGGAATAAAAACCGTCCACTGGCGCAGAGGCTCCACCCAGAGTGTTGGGCCCTGGTGCAACTGTGATTTCACCCGTGGTCATCACAATACCAGAATCCATCGTAAAGTCTGTAAACCCATTGGCATGGAAGACGCCAATTTGGTTGGTGCTGATATTGGCCGAACTGTTGCTAAACTTAGCATTGAACAGATAGACACCCTTTCCGGCCAAGGCCGTATTGACAAAGGTGTTGGGATTTTGACCCATTGCCGTTGTCACCGAGATGTTTTGTGCCCATATCTGAGACATGCAGCACATCAATGCAACAATAATTAGTAGTTTTTTCTGCATAAGTGCATATGGTAGGTTCTCTTTTATACATTGACTATTCAGTAGTTAGAACCTATTATCCTCCCGAATAGTCTCTTTACATTCTTCTATTTTGTTTTGCAAAAATACGCCTTTTTTCACAAATAAAAACACATACCTCCAATACAATTTGTACCGAAGTGATTCTCAATGTTTCATTAGTGTATTAATTGATTATTTCACCTGAGGGGGCTCCTCGTCACCAATGGGGTCGCTGCCCCACACTGAGTTCATCGCGGCGATACACTCCTGGCGTGTAATATCGTTGAGCCGCTCCAAATGCCTCTGATAGAACACGCAACGAGTCATACCTATCTGTTTGCACACCACGTCGGAGGCAAATGCCTCGCAAGTAGGTGCTCCGCACATGCCACAATCCACTCGCGGCAAGTATTGCTTCAGCTTGTTGATCTTCTCCAACTTTTTGTATGCCTTCGACAAATCCTTGTCCAACGTCAGCATCGAGCGCGCCTGCACTGGTTCCACGTAGGCGTTTTCTTCCAGATAGTCTTTGTATACTTCCATCTCTCTGGCACGAGCCACCTCACCGTTGCGCTCACGCTCTGCTGCCTTACGTGCTCGGGCATACATCCGCTCGCCACACAGGAAACGGTTCTCGCTCGACAGCAGTGCCCCTGCACAACTCTGGTCACAAGCCCGCAACTCGAGAAACTCCACACCTTCCACCTCGTCGTTCTCCAGCTTGTCCAAAAAGTCCATAACATTCTCAATGCCGTCGATGGCGTAGGAGCGTTTTGCCAAACAAATGCGCCGCTCGCCGTTGGTCAGCGTCGACAAGATGGCATCTGCCGACAACTGGGGAGTCTGCAACGCCTTATACTCATACCCTTTGCCCTGCTCCTTAATCTTGCGGTACACTTTGTTGAACAACGCATCCATATTGATAACACCGTCGATAAGTGACCTCTTCTCTCCCACCGGAGCCTTCACCGCCGCTATCTTGGCGGCACAAGGGGTCACATAAAACACCCCAATCTCCTCGCGCGGCACCTGCCGCTGCTCCGTGAGTAACTTTATCACATACATTGCCGATATATCCAAGGGTGCCTTAGCAGGAATGATGTTGCCTACCAGCGAGGGATACTTAATCTGTATCAATCTCACAATGGCGGGACAGAAACTGGATATCAGCGGCTCGTCATCCACATGCTCGCGGGCATATTTATGTTTCACATCCTTATATATATCTGCCGCCGACTCTACCTCAAACACATGCTTAAAGCCCAAATCCTTCAATGCGGCATAGATACGCGACACACGAATATCGTCGGGAAACTGTCCTAGAAACACCGCCGGCAGCAACGCCACCGAATGCGGAAACTCGTGCACCTGCTTAAAATCGTCCTGCTTAATATAGATAGCACCCACAGGGCAGGCCGCATGGCACTTGCCGCAGTCGATGCAGCGGTCCTCCATGATGGAAGCCTTACCATTTCCTATTCTGATAGCCTCCGTAGGGCATATCTTCATGCAGCGCGAACAACCAATGCAACTGCCTTCATCTATTTCCAGGGCGTGATAAAACATCTTAATAAATTGAGAATTGAAAAGTGAAAAGTGAAAATTATATTACGATTCCTTTAATTTTTTAATAATACTGACCAAAAGGGCTACCAACTCACTACAATCCTTCTCAAGTGATTCATACATCACATCATCAATATATCCTGAGGCATGAATAATATCAAGCCAGTATTCAGTTTCATCAGCTTCTTTTAAAGCCACATTTAATTTACTCAGAAAATCAAGTCTTGATTGAGCATTACGGCTTTCTCTCGTATTGGCGCCAATACTTGTCCCACAACGCAACAACTGTTTGGAAAGAACCCATTCTTTTTGCTGCTCTGTGAGATATTTATAGCATTTGACTATTCGTATAGCGAAGTCTCTGCTCTTGTCTTGAATTGCGCCAGCCATAATTCTCAATTTTCAATTCTCAATTTTCAATTAAACATGACTTCCATCTCCACCGTAGTGCCTACTCCCACCTCGGAAGTCACATTCAGCCGATCCACATTCTTCTGCATATTAGGCAGACCCATGCCGGCGCCAAAACCCATGTCACGTACCTCGGGTCGGGCGGTTGAGTAGCCCTCCTGCATTGCCTGTGCTATATCAGGAATGCCCGGCCCCTTGTCTGCAACCACCATCTGTATTCTGTCAGCTTCGATGTCCACAAGCACCTTTCCCCCATAGGCATGGGCTATGGCGTTCACCTCAGCCTCGTACAGCGCCACCACCACACGTTTGATCACCTGTGGATTGACCCCTAGCTGCTTAAGAGTCTTCTTCACCGAACTCGATGCCGTGCCGGCATTCACAAAATCACCTTCTACTACTGTATATTCTTGATGCATACTTCTTGAATTGAATAAAAATTTGATTAATACAGAGGCTCTACCCCGGCATCGAACAACAATCCGCAGGTTTTGAACATCGAATAGCTCGTGCCTACTAGCACCATATCGTTCTCTTCGGCCAGCTCTATCATGTCGTCCGTCGGCTTCTTGTTGCGCACAAACACCACAATATCCAGCGTTGCCATGTCGCAGGTTCGTATTGTCTGCACATTGCACAACCCCGTAATCAACATCGGCGTCTCCTTCAGTGTCAGCACGTCGCTCATCAAGTCCGACGCAAAAGCATTCGTCACCTCTTCATCTAGACGCTCTTCGCCTAGATACACCGTTGCATTGAGTTTTTCTACTATTTCTCGTAGTGTCATAACTAAAATATTTTACGTTTTTTTATAGGTGAATTGAGATTGCAAATATACAAAAAAAAATCAAATTAAAAGTTAAAATGTAAAAACGTCCTTCTTTTTTCACACAATATCCGCCCCTTCCTGCCGTTATTTTAGGTATGATTTACCCTCCCTACCTCCAACCTGGCGACCGCGTGGCCATCGTCGCTCCAGCCCGCAAGATATCACCTAGCGAAATCGATGCTGCTGTCCGGCTCCTACGCTCTTGGCAGCTCGAAGTCGTGCTCCCCGAGCATCTCTTCGACTCCGACAATCAATTTGCCGGCCCCGACGACATCCGCGCCCTAACCCTCCAACAGCAGCTCGACGACCCTTCCATCCGCGCCATCTTATGCGCACGTGGCGGCTACGGCACTGCTCGCATCATCGACCAGCTCGACTTCTCCCACTTCAGACAATGCCCCAAATGGCTCATCGGATACAGCGATATCACCGTGCTTCACAGCCACATTCACCAGCGCCTAGGCATCGCCACCCTCCACGCCACCATGCCCATCAATATACCCACCGATGCCGACCGCAAGACCTATCCCTCCACCGAATCTCTCCGTCAGGCTCTCTTCGGTGCTCCTCTCCAATACGCACTTTCCTCCCACCCTCTCAACCGACCCGGCTCTGCTCAAGGACAACTCGTAGGCGGCAACCTCTCCATTCTCTACAGCCTCTGCGGCTCCCCCTCCGACCTCGACACTGACGGTAAAATACTCTTCATCGAAGACCTCGACGAATACCTCTACCACATCGACCGCATGATAACCAACCTCAAACGATGCGGCCGCCTTGCCCACCTAGCCGCCCTAGTCGTCGGCCAAATGAGCGACATGCACGATAACACCATCCCCTTCGGCGCCACAGCCGAGCAAATCATACTCCGCGCCGTTGCCGAATATCACTACCCCGTCTGCTTCAACTTCCCTGCCGGGCATAACGGCACCGACAACCACGCCCTCATCATGGGTGCCTCAGCCTCACTTTCCGTCAATTCTGCCCAAACCACCCTCACCATTCCCAACACTTACCCCGGAAACTAACCCTACCCACTCTCTCCCTCCCACCTCCACCCCATTCCAACTCCCCACCCCTCCCCGTTGGGTCAGGCTTGACTTCGCCCTGCCTATACCCCATCCTCAATCCTTATTCAATCCTTTTTTGCTCCATCACCGCATCACACATCGAAAAACGCCCTACCAACCATCATAACACAATATAAATCAGAACATAGCCACACATTGTTCATCCCAACACATTGTCAAAAAAACTACGCTGACATTGCAGTGGCACCATTTTCAAAAGTGAAGTCTGACACGACAGTGAAGCAGTTCGAGGAGAATGCTATATTTAGCAGGCTTTACTACGGTGGTTCCAAGAATTGACTCGAGTTCCTTGAGCGGTATGGGAAGAGTCTTAGTATACATCAAAATTGACCACTTTTTTCCCCCGCATCAATGTACTAAAAATTCTTAAAATACAATGAATTAAAAAAAAGTTGTATTTTTGCATTTTCTTAAGCACCAGTGTATGCTGCTGATTTACGTGCCAAAACTGACTAACCGCGTAGGTTACACACTCAATGTGGTGATGCGCGATATCCTCAAAACTGACTTTGCCATTACTACCAATGCCGAAGTCTTCGAGAGCCACGAGGAGTCGCGGTTGTGCTATGCACCACAGCCGCTAGCCATCCCCTCCGACCACCAGGAAGAACTGCCCTACATCTACATAAAATCGACACACCTGCTCTTTGAGACTTCCATCGAAGAGCAAAATCTTCATTGCCTTGAATACGAAGGGCGTCCGGCTCTTTTCCCCGTATTTGGCCGCCATACGGCACTGCCGTTCGACCCATTTGCCTCTATCTTTTTCATGCTCTCGCGCTACGAGGAGTACCTGCCCCACCATCGTGACGAGCATGGCCGCTTTATGGTGACCGAGAGCGTGGCCTACCAAAATGGGTTTCTGCAATCTGCCATGGTGGACCGATGGGCAATGATGCTGAAAGAGTTGATTCTCAAAAAATATCCCGACACGGTGTTTGGCACAAGGAACTACACCTTCGTGCAGACGGTCGACATAGACGCCGCCTACTGCTACCTACATAAAGGGGTGTTCCGCACCACGCTAGGCATACTGCGCGACGGTCTACATCGCCACGATTGGCCAGAGGTAAAACGCCGCATACAGGTACTGCGCAAGAAGGAGACTGACCCCTTCGACACGTTTGATTATATCATAGAGAAGAGTCATTCTCTAGCACGGCATAGTTCATTATTGTTTTTTGCACTGGTGGGTGACTACGGCATCTACGACAAGCCCGCATCGTTCCAAAACAACGACTTCCGCCAACTACTACAGCATCTGGGCGACTATGCCAAGGTGGGAGTGCACGGCTCTTACTACTCATCGGAGGAGCCCAAGCGGCTGGAACGCGAGATTGAACGGCTGTCAGATATCATGCACCGCACCATCGTGCGCAACCGATTCCATTTCCTGCGTTTCACCCTGCCATCAGCCTACCTCAACCTAGTGGACAACGGCATCGGGCACGACTACTCGATGGGCTATGCCGAACAAGCGGGTTTCCGCTGCGGCACATGCTCCATTGTACCCTTCTTCGACTTGAACAGCAACCAAGAATGCGACCTGAAGATTCATCCTTTCATGGCGATGGACACTACCTTCCACACCCATCAAGGACTCACTCCCGAACAGGCAACCGAACAGTTCAAGATACTGATAGACGAGGTTCGCGAACTGGGCGGCACGTTCAGCTGCATATTCCACAACCAGAACCTCTGTGAGGATTATGGATGGGAAGGATGGCGGCAGGTATACGAGGAGGTGCTGCAATATGCCGGACAAAAGACAACAGACACAAATAAAAATGATTAACTATAAGGAAAAACTACATAAGATTAAAGCCTTCGTATTTGATTTCGACGGCGTGATGACTAACGGTGACGTGTGGACCTATGGCGACGGGGAGACTGTGCGCTGTGGAAACATTAAGGACGGATTTGCCATCCAATACGCCGTGAAGAGGGGCTATATTATTGCCCTAATCTCGGGCGCGACCTCGAAGAGCATCGACAACCGTATGAAAGCTCTGGGTGTAGAGCAGTGCTACACAGGATGTGCAAACAAGATAGAACGTTACAGCCAATTATTAACAGATAATGGACTGACCGAGGAAGAGGTGATCTGCATGGGCGATGACATTCCAGATTATGGGATGATGACCCACTGCGGAGTGTCCGCTTGCCCAAACGATGCTGCCACTGAGATAAAGGCAATTAGCGATTACATCTCACCCTTCGAAGGGGGCAAAGGCTGTGTGAGAGACATAATTGAACAGGTGCTGCGCCTGCATGGGCAATGGTTTGACCCACAAGACAGCCAGCACGATGCTCTAAAATGGTAATATGGATATAAAAAAGATATTATATATATTATTATGGTTGGTGCCTCTGATAGCGGGGGCACAGGGTACGACCGACAGCCTGGCGAATGCAGCAGAAGGCTCGACAGAGGGCATTACGATGTTGGGCACCTATTACGCCGACCGGTTTGTGGGAAGGAAAACCTCGTGTGGAGAGATTTTCCGCCAAAACCAGTATACCGCAGCCCACAAGACCATCCCGATGGGTACCTACCTGCTGGTCACTTATCCCCTTACCAACCAACATATCGTGGTGAAGGTGAACGACCGATGCCCCAAACCCGGTATTTTGGATATGACGAAGCTGGCAGTACACGCCATCGGAATCAGGGGTTCGGGAAAGGTGATAGTCAAGACCTTGGACCCAAATATGGGCTACTTCCTCTGGAGCAATCAGGACACCTTGGCGATGGACGAGGGAGACTATATGGCCTACCGCGACCGCAGCAGACCCCGTCGGATATCGCCCTGGCCTATCAACGCGACCTTGGCCTCCAACACCCCGGCAACTACCTCGAGCAAACAAGCCTCTAAACAGTCCAACAAACCTACGGAGCCAAAAGCCAGCAACATAGAGAAACCCAAGAAACAGCCCGCCGCAACAACCGACACAACGCCCAATGATACGAAAGTGACACCAACAGTCGACGAACATGTCCCTGCTGGCAAACGGTTTGACATCGAACTGTGTACAGTAGGTTCGCAACAAGCAGCCAACAATGAGGCGAAAAGACTTCCAGCAGACTTACAGAACAAAGTGGTCTTTGACCGCAACTTCCAAAACAGGCAAGTGCGAATCATCCTCGTCCTCGACGAAAGCAGAAGCCATGCAGTGCGCACCCAAGCCATGCTGATTGATGATTTCCCAAACAGCTACATCATTGCACATGAGCCATAAAAAAAGATAGAAAGACCACTCTATAGAGAATAGTAAAACAGGAGAAAAAGAAAAAAAGAAAAAAAAAATATAAAAAAAGCATCACATGTAAATAATTATTATTATCTTTGCAAGTCAAAATCTGGTTTGTCTTTTCCTTGGAAAAGCATGTCAGACATACATATATATTAAAGAATATTAAACAATTACATGATACCAAAATGAGTGCTCACATGGGAATCAGACTAAGCAAGAAACTGTCACTTTTAGTGATAGCAGTGGGATTTTCATGTGTTGTCATGGCCCAACAGGAGCCCCAGTTTTCTCAATACATGTTCAACAGGATGTCCTACAATCCCGGCTATGCAGGCAGTTCTGGCTCGATTTGTGCGACGGTAATGTATAGGGACCAATGGATGGGGTTCAAACTCGACAATCCTACCGGTGGCAGCGAGGCAGGTTCAACGCCTAAAGACATTTTGTTCACCTTTGACATGCCAGTCAAATTCCTCCACGGAGGTATAGGACTCACCCTTGTCTCGGACAAGATTGGCTACCATAACAATGTGGCTGTTGCTCTCGACTATGCCTTCAGAATGTTCTGGGGCGAAGGAAACCTATCGGCAGGTCTTGAAGTAGACCTTTTGAATAGTTCTATAGACCTCGGCCAGTTGCATGGCCCTGACGGACAGCCTGACCCTCAACTAACAAACCAAGAAGTTAGTGCTATGCTGATTGACGGAGGTGTCGGCATTTATTACCAGGTGCCGGGTAAATACTATTTAGGTTTATCCGTCAAGAATCTGTTGGGTGCCCATAGCGATGAGATTAAATTCACCAACGCCCGCACGGTGTATGCCTTGGGCGGATATGAATACACTCCCTCTATGGCTCCGTCTATCCGTATCAAGCCTTCAGCCTTACTTAAGACTTCAAACTTCAGCTTCTTCCAAGCCGACCTTTCCTGCTTGGTCGACTACCGCAACGCTTTCTGGGGCGGCCTGGGTTATCGTGTGAATGACGCCATCTATCTGCTGGGTGGCTTCAACTGGAAAAAACTCCGTTTCGGCGTGTCGTATGATGTGACTACCAGCCGTATAGGAGGCTACAAGCCTGGACGTAGCTTTGGATCGCTCGAGCTCTACCTACGCTTCTGCTTCAAGGTGGTCGTACCTCAGAAACCGCCAACGTCCTACGGCAACTCCATCTATCTGCTCTAACACATGTCGGATATATAGAAAACGTAAAAATATTTAAAAAAGAAACTTTTCTAAGCAAACAACGTATAAGAGACAATATATAAGTATCACTGACAAACATCATCAACGAATAACAAATAAAGTAATAATATGAAAAGATTGTTTTTCTTGCTTGCAACCACAGTGGCGCTTTGCGTGGGTTGCTCCTCGAACTCCTCAAATGGTGAACTGACTGGCGTGCTGAACCGCAACCAGTTTGAAGATATCGACCTGAAAGGCATGGTCTTTATCAACCAAGGCAACTTCAGTATGGGCGCAGGTGTGCAGAACAACACTTATGGCGTTACCACCCAGCCTCGTACCATGCAGGTCGCATCGTTCTTTATGGATGAGACCGAGGTCACAAACAACGAATATCGCCAGTTTGTGCATTGGGTGACCGACTCCATTGCACGCCGTATGCTTTCTGAGGGCGGTATCGACGGCTACCAAATTGAGGAAAACGAATATGGTGAGCCTCTCGATCCTCCGATGCTGAACTACAAGACCAAAATCCGTTGGAACGACCCCGAGACCCGCGAAGCCCTCAACGACCTATACATTGCTGAGAAGGACCGCTACTTCGGTCGTCGCGAGGTGGATGCCTCCAAGTTGAACTATGAGTATTATTGGATTGACTACGCCGATGCTTCCCGCAAGGAGCTAGGCGCACAGAACAAACCCGAGCAACGCGGCACACTTTACACCGCCCGTCCGAGAGGCTTGAACAACCGCACCGCCTTCGTCCATAAGGAGAGAATCAATGTCTATCCCGACACCCTGTGCTGGGTCCATGACTACAGCTACTCCATGAACGACGACTTCACCCGCAACTACTTCTGCTCCGCAGCATACGACAACTATCCCGTGGTGGGTGTGAGCTGGCTGCAGGCTAAGGCTTTCTGCATCTGGCGCAGCAAGTTCCTCAACGACTATCTTGCCAGCATCAACTATGAGCACATGAACGACTTCCGTCTGCCCTCCGAGGCCGAGTGGGAGTTCGCAGCCCGTGGCGGTATCGCTGCTGAGAGCTATCCTTGGGGAGGTCCCTATGTGCGCAACCCGAACGGCTGCTTCCTCGCCAACTACGAGCCCCTGCGTGGTGCTTACGACGACGATGGTGGTGTCCGCACGCTGATTGTTGGTCACTATGCTCCTAACGACTACGGTCTGTATGATATGGCTGGCAATGTCTCTGAGTGGTGCGCCGATGCCTACGACGATAACACCTATATCGTTGCCAACGCCCTCTCGCCCTACTACAACTACAATGCTCAGGAGAGCGATCCTCTGGCCATGAAACGTAAAGTGGTTCGTGGTGGTAGCTGGAAAGACCAGAAATACTATATTCAGGTTCAGACCCGTACTTCTGAATTCCAAGACACAAGCAAGTGCTATATCGGTTTCCGCTGCATCCAGTCCTACCTTGGCCGTGTGAAGGGCGACAACCTGAAGACCGCTTCCAATGTCTATTAATACTAGGAACTCCCAAGTCCAAAAAACAATACATCAAATTAATAAGTAAAAAAACAAACAATTATGAGTTGGTTAGACAATCTTGTCCGCAGTAAAGGATACAAAAACTTCATGTCAAAACTATACGGATGGGGTGCAGCCGTCGTTATCATTGGTGCCCTGTTCAAGATTAACCACTGGCCCGGAGGTACTATCATGCTTATTATTGGTATGGGTACTGAGACCGTGATCTTCTTCCTCTCTGCATTCGAGCCTCCTCATGTTGAGTTTGATTGGACTTTGGTATACCCGCAGCTGGCTGGTATGGAAGACACTGAAAGCCTGAACAAACTCAATAGTGAAGACCTAGAAGCTGACAGCCTGATTTCAACCCCCGAAAGTAGTGACCCGCTGACCGCTCGATTAGACAAGATGCTCGAAGAAGCCAACATCACCCCCGAACTGATTGAGCGCCTTGGTAGTGGCATGAATAATTTGGCAGAGAGCGCACAGGCCATGAATGGAATGGCTCAAGCAGCAGCCTCGACCGATAAATTTGTGAACAGCCTTGACGGTGCTGCCGATGCAGTCAACAATCTCCGCCAAGCCACTGAGGCAGTCAATACGCTGACCACTATATATCAGGAGACCGCCCAGGCCCTGACCAGCGGTGATGCTTCGTATGCCGACGAGATGAAGAAACTGGCTGGCAGCCTCGCCTCGGTCAACGCTATGTACGAAATGCAGTTGCAGACCTCTACTAGCCAGCTTGAGGCCACTAAGGAGGTGGAAAGCCGCATCCAGAACATGATGGCCAACTTTGCAGACTCTGCCGAAGGCGTACTCAAGTACAAAGACCAAGTTGACGCCCTCACTAGAAAAGTTGCTGAACTCAACAATGTGTATGGCAACATGCTTGCTGCCATGCAGACACGCCTATAATCCATACTTTAACCTCCTAATTTATAACTAACAACTAGCAAAGTATGAGTGCATCAAACTGTCCGGAAACCCCGCGACAAAAAATGATCCAGATGATGTACCTTGTGTACACCGCCATGTTGGCACTTAATGTGTCGGCAGAGGTTGTCGAGGGATTCAAGACCGTAGGTAACGCCATGAGTAAGTCCAATGAGAACATGGTGCTCAAATTGGAAGATACCTACGAGAACTTTGAGTCTGCCCTCCAGAACAATCCTGCCAAAGTTAGAGAAAAATACGATAAAGCTCAGGAGATTAAGAAACTCTCCAACGAACTTGTATATTCTCTTGATACTATCACCTATAGCTTCGTTGGAAAAATTGCCAAAGTGGCAAAAATCTCCAAAATGGATCCGAATGACCCCCACGGCGAGCCTATCAAAATGGAAATTCCTCTAAAGAATGCTGACGGCAGTACTAATTTCGACAGCGTTGCCCGGGCACTAAAAGAAGGTGGGTTCAGTTGGATAGACAAGCTTGACGATAACCATGCTGGCACACGCTATTTCCTCGGTGATGCCGAAGGTGCTGAAGTGACCGAAGGCGCCGCTTACGATGTCAAGAACATGATTATCGCCTATAAGAAAGCTGTAAAAGAAAGCCTTGGAGCCGACTCAACTCATGTACAGCTCGGTCTGGATGTTGAAGAATACCGTCTCAACAGTGAGAAAAAACCCACTTCCTGGGAACAGCTGAACTTCAACAACACCGTTGCTGGTGCTGCTCTCGTCACCTTAACCCGAATGAAAGCTGAGGTTATGAACGCTGAGTTCGATGCTGTCAACATGCTTTTCAAACAGGTCAAGTCCAACGACTTCTCATTTGATAAGGTAGCCGTCATCACCCGTGCCAACTCACCCTACATCATGCAGGGAGGCAAATATGAGTTGACCGTGAACGTCGGTGCATACGACTCAAAGGCTAAATTCGAAGCCTCAGTAGGTGGTCAGAGATTTGTTGCCAACGATTCGGGCGCTGTTGTCTATTCCACAATATGCAACACCACTGGTCCTAAGACCATCACAGGTACCGTCTATGTGAAGAACGACAACGGAACCGAGAGCTACGACTTCAAGCAGAACTACTATGTGGCCGAGCCTATGGCAGTCTTCGAACTCACCGAAATGAACGTGGTCTATTCCGGTATTGATAACCCCATCAAGATTTCTGTACCTGGTGCCGCTGCCCACAATGTCGTGGCTACACTTGCTGATCCCAACCAAGCCACATTGACCCCCGATCCTAAATCTGGCGCCGGTCACTATATTGTCAAACCTAAGGTGAACAAGGGAACCATCAAGATAAACGCTGCTATCAAGGACGGTAACACGACGCGTTTTATGGGCTCCAACGAGTTCCGCGCCCGTCCGCTTCCTGATCCTAAGATCTTCTTGGGTAAGGCTGAAGCTGGCAAGGGTATTCCCATCAACGACCTAAAGAATATGAAGGGTCCTTCCGTCCGCTACGGACCAGAGTTCGCCTTCCACATGGAGACTCCTAAGATTATCAAGCAGACCATTGATATCACAAAGGTAAATGGTGCCACCGACCTTGAGAACAGAGGTCCTCAGTGGGGTGCCGACGTGATGAGCTACATCCAGAAAGCCAAACCTGGTTGCAAAATCACTCTCAGTATCGACGTGGCCATGCCCGATGGGTCAAAGAGAAATATCAGTAGCACTTTCCGTATAACTCGATAAACGAATAAAAATTAGATAATATGAAAAAAGTATTGTTTGGCCTAAGCCTAATAGTCCTCGCATTCGGTGGTTCTGTCGTCCGCGCACAGAATATCCTCGAACCAGAAGATGAAAACAATTTGTCTAGCTTTTACACGCGTACCATGAGTACCTCCAGAAAGGCCATTCCCTACCCCAGCCTTCGTCAGACCGACGTGATTTGGGAAACCTGTATCTGGCGTACCATCGATTTCCGTGAAAAGTTCAACCAGTTCTTCTATTTCCCAAAGGGTGAAGATTCTCTGAACAACAACCAGGGTCGTATCAACCTTGCCTACCTCATCTATCGTAACGCAGCCAATGGCGAGTTCGAAATTTTTGATGACGACGAGTTGAAGATTCCTGTTGATTGGGATAACATGTATCGTAAACTGAACAAGGCCGACTCAACCACTACCGACCCCATTTATGATGACTACGGCGAGATGATTGATGAAGGTCACGATACTATTAAATACAAAAACTTCACCTCTGACGACTACTACAAGATTCATATCAAAGAGTATTGGTATATTGACAAACAGGATACCCGTCAGAAAGTTCGTATCATTGCCCTCGCCCTCGTTGACGAGAACTGCAAGGAAATTGACGGTGAGATGGAGTGCAACCCCACTACCCGTTTCTGGATTCCTATGAACGATATGCGTGTGCGTAACCTCTTTGCCCGCACCAATGCCTATGATATGTATAACAACAATGCTGAACGTAGTTACGACGAAGTGTTCATTTCTCGTTACTTCGACAGCTTTGTCACTCGCGAGACCAATGTTTACAACCGCGAGATTCACGACTACTTGACTGGCGAAGATGCTCTTCTTGAGGCACAGACCATCGAGGATCGCATTTTCGACATCGAATCTGATATGTGGGAATACTAATCACGCGAGTTCATTCCACACACTATCAAATGAAAAGAGTTAAGGATAAGCCCGCTTATTCTTAACTCTTCTCATTTAAGGAAAGCCCTTCCAACCCAAAACCACCTTATTAAATCATTGTGCAACGACTCCTACACATATTCATCCTCTTACTTCTTCTAGTTCCTGTAGAAGCGGTTGCACAATATGTAGAGCAACAGCCCAACGACTACTATAAAAGGAGTATTATCTGGGAGAAGAAACCTCAGGATCTGGACTATGTGCGTGAAACCGATGTCTACTGGGGAAGACTGCTGTGGCGAATTATCGATGTAAGAGAGAAAGAAAATCAATACTTCTATTTCCCTGAAAGCCCCGAAGGAGTGCGAGGTCGAAAGAACCTTGCCTACGTGCTTTGGGATGCCATCAAAGCCGGCGAAATAGAACTGTTTGAAGACGACGAATTGAAGATTCCGCTTGACTGTCAGAAAGTAATTGACCGCGCCACACGGAGTGATACCGTTCAGATGGAAGTATACGATGATTATGGTGAAGCAGACTATACAACGGTTTTTGTCCCACACGAATTTAAGTCGGATGACATCTACCAATACGCAATCAAAGAGGCCGTCTATCTAGACCGTTCGCGCAGTGGCATACAGGTCCGCAAACTCGGTCTTGCTCCTATGGAAGATCGCTACAAAGTAATCGATGGAGAAACCGAATACATGGGAACCGTCACGCTCTTTTGGGTTCCGATGCAATCCTATCAAGTCCGAGCTCTGTTTGCACGCAAAGAAACCTACTATAGAGAGAACCTAGTACAGCTTCCCACTTGGGAATACGCATTCCATTCTTTCTTATACAGTTCATTCATCACCCGCATTGACAATGTCTACAATCGGTCAATACACGATTACCTGACTGGAGAGGATGCCCTTATTGAATCTGAGAGGATTGAAGAGGAAATAATGAATATCTCTTGGGATATGTGGGAGTACTAGCAGCATCAACTCGAGTACTGAGTATAAGTACGCCATTTATCAATCGCAGCCGCCATATCCGTGGGGAGCGGTTGTTCAAAGTGTAGATGCTTACCCGTGGTTGGGTGGTCAAAGCCTAAAATAAAGGCATGCAGCGCTTGACGGGGCAAGAGGGTGAAGCAATTATCAACAAACTGCTTATACTTTGAAAAAGTAGTTCCTTTTAGTATGCGATTGCCACCATACGCCGCATCGTTGACGAGCGGATGTCCTATATGTTGCATGTGGGCTCGTATCTGATGAGTACGGCCTGTCTCCAACACACATTCAATCAAAGTCACATAGCCGAACCTCTCCAACACTCTCCAATGCGTTACAGCATGTTTACCTCTCTCTGGGTCATCTGTCACATGCATCACTCGACGGTCTAGAGGAGACCGTTCAAGATTACCTGTCACAGTACCTTGCTCTTCATCAAAATTCCCCCACACCAGTGCCTGGTACTTCCTTTCAATGGTATGCTCAAAGAATTGCTTCGCTAGCACTACCTGAGCCTCCTCATTCTTTGCTATGAGCAGCAGGCCCGAAGTATCTTTATCTATACGATGGACCAAATACGGAACGGCTTCATCCTCTTGGCTTCCCTTTTTATTTTGGAAGTAATACATCAGCCCATTAAGCAAAGTTCCTGTAAAGTTGCCATACCCTGGGTGAACGACCAAACCCGGCCTTTTATTAACCACCAAGACATCATCATCCTCGTACACAATCTCAAACTCCACGGGTTCTGGTATCACCTCAAAATCGTGAGGTGGTTCAGGCAATAGAACCACTATCTCGTCACACGGTTTTACTTTGTAGTTCGACTTTGCCGCCTTTTCATTTACCAACACACATCCCGCCTTGACGGCCATCTGTATCTTATTCCGCGAAACACCTTCTAGACGCATCTGCAGATACTTGTCAAGCCTTAGCATCGCCTGACCTTTGTCTACCACAATGCGATGATGCTCATATAGTTCCGATTCTTCTTCTTGAACAGAGGGGTTTTCTATGGGGTCGATGTCACTCATGCTCTCTATCTGTTAGTACACAACAACTTTTTTCGTCCGGGTTCCAACCTTGACCAGATACAGTCCCTTTACAAGATGGGCAACCCGCAAACTCGTAATGCCAGCTTTACTCTCTATACGTCTACCCAAGCCGTCATACACCTGGATTGACTGTGGTACATCGCATTCTACAGACAGAGTTCCATTTGACACCCATGCTTTAAATGACGTTGAAGCTTGTGGCTGGATGATGTCCAATGTGGCTTTCTGTCCAAAGTAGGGGCGGATCATCAATGCCCCGCGCAGTATGCTAGTCTGCCAACTGGTGCTAGACAGATACATTATTTCTGAAGAGGCATCATGATTACGGTCAAACCCTATGTTGATAAAATCTGGTGAGTACTGCTCCAACCCCACATAAATAGTCCCACTACAAACCACCGTGTCTTCCAGCACATACCTCACATAGCGATTAAACCCTTCAAACAATGGTTTTCTTTTATTTGCATCTTGATAGATGATATTGCCTGGCACTCCATTCGCGTCATCCCACACCGTGATAGCAAAACGGATATCGGCATTCTCCTCCCCTATCGTACGATTAAAATACATATAGAGTGCTGTCAAAGTATCTTCCACATTCAGCCTGAAACGGTAGGCTATCTTGACTCTCGAGCTGGTTGAGGTGATACCATATCCATTCTCAGGAGTCCCGTCGTCATAGGCATAATAGTTATCAAAAACTTGGATGAAGGTAGTGCTGTCATTCTGTGTATGGATATCTCCACTCACCCCCTCACGCACATGGTGGACTATGGAATAGAAGGTCGGAGCATCAGCTGTCACCACAAACGTATATCCTATAGGTGGCAACGCATGGGCTGGCGATGCCTGATATTGTAGTCCTCGCCAATATACAGGTATATTCTCATAACCTCCGTCATAGGAATAAACCTCTATCCCATTCTCATCATAGATATGATAACGATAATCCGTGGCCAGTTCCTCCGAAAACAGGTTGGCAATCGTCAGTGGGGCATTATCAGCCATCTCCACGGCCGAAAACTGACGAGAAGGCATTGCCTGATATCGGCTCAGCATAGAAGGGGCTGGTTCTACGAACGCCACATCGCGCGAGACAGTGTCGCCACGCCTGCGGCTTGCATCCAACAACACATAGTCAATATTCCACTGGTCGGCATTGCTAAGCATCCCTTTCTTATTCAAGTTGCTCAAACTGGAATAATTGCGGAAGCGAAAACGGAAACCCGAGGTAAAGTATCTCTGTTCCGTGATGCACACTTCCACATATTGCCAATACCTACCCGTATGGGCAAACAGCGAATCGGCCTCACAACCACCTCTTCCCCAGATCATATCCCACCGGTCGTTCTCAGCATCATAAAATTCCAACAGTATGGAGTCTGTCCCCTCAGGGGTATCTCCCACACGTTCCCACATATTGCCATATCCGCCTCCAGGCAGATAGAAGAAGCTCAGATATACCGAATCTGCAGCCGTCAAAGCACGCTGGTAAGGAACAAAAACAGAGTCCAATCTAATCGGCAGTGAGGCAAGCGTATCGCATGGGAATAGTTGCTCCGTAGTTGTCGGATATAGCCTACCCTCCGCATCAAAGGCATCAAGTGTGGCCATTCCCAATGTGGGAGGCAATGGAGCGTAACCCGCATTGACAAAAGTCCCACCCAGTACCCAATTCCTTTGTGATATCTCAGCCTTGCTAAAGTCATCAAAAAAAGGCAAAGAGAGTATATCGTCTGTTCCTTTCCCCAACTGAGAAACAGTATGACGAATCGGCAACAACGCCTCCTGTGCTACAGTCTGTTCCTGAGCACCTAGCAAAACAAGGAAACACAGTAGTCGAAGGAATCGCTGGGTGTTTGCCCCTATGGCTTTCTCCAACCTACCAGTCCCAACCGTCATCAAAGTCTGGGTCGTCATCAATCGTATAATAGTCATCGTACAGTTCCAACTCATTATTGAAAATCTGAGAGGAATCAACCTTGAAATTCGAAATAATTCGCTCCACATCCTCCTCTGTGGCATCGCAATACCACAAATCCACATAGGTACCCAAAGGATAACGTGTCACACCCGTATAGTCGGGGTTCAGTCTATAGCATACCGCCGTACTACGGTCTGTAACTCCGTCAAAGTGTTCCTGTCCCACATTCAACGAGGCTGCCAATATACCTCGACGAGCTTTGGCTGGCAACTGGCCGATGACAAAGGGCACCCGTGTACCCACAGGAGTCTCGCCCATGCCCACCGTGAGGTCCACCACGTCGTTTTGGTTCATCTTCTCACCCGCATACACCATCTTGCCCTTGCTAGAACATTCCAATATGACATTACGATAGGGGCTATCCACAAAACGCAGACGACCGCAACGCAGCCCTGCGGCCTCCAATGCCGACACCGCACTGCGCACAGTCATATTCGACAGTTCGGGAAGTACCACATCGGCTGGGGCAAACGTAGTGACCGTGACATACACCTTGCGGCGAGTCTTCACCATCGTACCAGGTTTGGGGTCTTGCTGAATCACAATTCCTCCTTCCATATCGGCATCAAACACCGAATCAATCACCACATACTTCAAGTTCAACGGATTGTCTTTCTCCAATTCTGACAATGCCACGCCATGAAAATCAGGCAGCTCATACTCTTTGCCTTGTCGCGCCACCAACTTGATGAACATGAAGCCTAAAAACACTATCACCACCGACACTGCTAGCATATATAGCAGATGTTTGATAAGGGGATGCTGTTCAAAAAAATCCTTACTCATACTTGCCATTCATGTATTTCTTTCTATAACGTAATTGCTCTCTATTTATTGTGCGCACAATTCACCCAAAAGTGTGGCGGCCGTGCAGTCCACCACCTTCACCTTTACATACTGCCCTGGCTGCACCTCATGGCGGTCGAACACAATCACCTTGTTCTGGCTGTTTCTACCGAACAGCCGTTCTTTGCTACGGTGCGACTCGCCCTCTACCAACACCTCATATACTCGCCCTATCTCCTTGCGGTTATTCTCCAAGGCTATCTGCCCCTGCAGGGCAATTATCTCTTCCAGCCTACACGTCTTCTCAGCCTCAGGCACATCGTCCTGCAGGTGCTTTTCGGCATAGGTATTGGGGCGCATCGAGAACTTAAACATATAGGCATAGTCATACCTCACTTTGCGGAACATGTCAAGCGTCATCTGATGCTCCTCCTCCGTCTCCGTACAGAAACCTGCAATCACATCTGTCGTAATAGAGCAGTCTGGCATATATCGCCGTATGGCGGCAATTCTGTCCAGATACCAAGCCGAATCATAATGGCGGTTCATCAGTTTCAATATTCTGTCACTTCCGCTTTGGACTGGGAGATGTATGCACTTGCAGATATTGTCATACTTCGCCATCACTTCCAGAAGCCTGTCACTCAAGTCCTTTGGATGCGAGGTGGCAAAACGTACCCGAAGCCTCGGACTTATTTCTGCCACCCTTGCCATCAACTCGGCAAATCCCACCTCTCCGTCATCCGTCCGCCAGCGATATGAATTGACATTCTGTCCCAGCAACGTCACTTCCTTATATCCATGGGCATACAGGTCTCGTGCCTCTGCCACAATCGTCTCGGGGTCGCGGCTACGCTCCCGCCCTCTAGTGTAGGGCACCACGCAGTAGGCGCAATAGTTCTGGCATCCACGCATGATGGATATATAGGCAGATATACCGTTGCTTCCGAGTCTCACCGGTTCGATATCGGCATAGGTCTCTGTCGTACTCAACTCCGTCTCTGCGGCCTTCACACCCTGCTCACGCACTCTCGCCAAAATACTGGGCAACTGCCTATACGCATCTGGCCCCACCACAAAACTCACGTTCTCTTCCTCCACCATCAACTGGCTCTGCAGCCGTTCCGCCATACAGCCCAATATGCCAATGCGCAAACCCGTATTGCGTTGCTGCAAGGCTCGTAGTTCTCTCAGCCTCTTGCGTATACGCTGCTCCGCATTGTCCCGTATGGCACACGTGTTTATCAGCACATAATCTGCTTCGCCAATCTCCGTGGTCACATCATACCCCTCTTTTTTCAGCAGGGAGGCCACAATTTCGCTGTCGGCAAAATTCATCTGGCAGCCATACGTCTCAATATATACTTTCTTCATGCTATATTTCTACTTGTTTTCAATCGTTTCATAACAAAACCACACTGCTACATCACAACCACCTTCTTCACACCCGTCTCACCAACCTTCACCACATAGACTCCTACACCCAGTCCCATCACTTTGACAGCCTCCATATTGTCCCCCTCCAAGCGGTTGCCCACTCGGTGGTACATCATCCTGCCCATACAGTTGTATACCGCGACACTCTCTCTTGCAGGTGCTTCAATCGTCAAGGTAGCATTCACCACATAAACCTTTACATCAGCCATAGCGGGCTGTTCCACTCCAACTCTATCCGTAAAGGTGGCAACCAACGTCTGGTCGCAGTCCATCACCACGTGCTTGGGATTATCCGTCGTGCCATCTGACCAATTTAGTAGCCTATATCCTTGTTTAGCGAGCGCACCCACCTCTACTATAGTCCCTCTCGGGTATACTCCATTGCCCACCGTCGTACCGGCATCGACATCCGAACTCATCGTCACCAAAGTGAAATAGGTGGTCGTATCCACTTCCACTCGCTCATATTGGTCGACCCACACCGTATCATGCTCTGCCGTAGGGATCCACACCGTATCGCACAGGGTCACCCACATCGTATCTCGCATGTCATTCCACACCGTATCTCGCACTATCAGCGTGTCGTGTATCACAATAATTGCATTCTCAGGCTCTTTCCCAGGCATTTCCACGCCTCTCATAAATCTGGCCTCATACCGGCTTCTGCTTGTCACCGTCACTATACGTGGATTGTCGGTATTACCGTCTGTCCAACCAGAGAAGCGGCATCCCTCTTGCGGTATGCCCGCTATCTCCACCGTGCTGCCCACTGGGTAGGTCCCGCCTCCCATGGGGGTTCCGAGAGCTTGAGCATCCGCCACCACTTCCAACACACCCATCTCTGGCGCCACATACACCGTGTCCCACACTATATTCACCATAGTGTCGACCACCCGGTAGTACACCGTATCGGTTGCACTAAGGTAGAGCGTATCGTGCACCCATCGCGAAATAGTGTCGTGCTGATAAACGTACACAGTGTCCCGCAGAATGGTATCACTCTCTGGCATCAACGTATCGGTTATGCTAATATCGTCGATATAAAGGTTGTACTTATAGTTTGAATAGTAATTCAGTGCCAGATACTTTACCCCTGCCGGCACCAGCAAGTCGCAATAGTGCCAACCCGAATTCACCACATTGATGTCTGCCAAGGTATCGGCAAAGGCAGCTATATCGTCGGTAGTGGTAGAATAAGTCACGCGCAACTGCTCGGAAGAGGTATGCGACCGCCGATAATAGAAAGTCAGATGCAGTGGATGGGTTGAGGGAAGACGCTGCGAAATGAGGTACTGGTTGTAGTCCGATGCCGAGTAGTAGCTGCTGAACCGATAGCTGTACTGCCCGTCGTGGACTTGGAAGTTGTCGGTCGCAGTTCCCACGCCTTGAAGTCCCCTATTGGAGCTGTTTGCACTAACCGAATACCAACAGCCAATGCCACCCGTCTCAAACCCTTGCTGCAAAGGGGTTGTAGCCACTCCTCCGCAGCTGACACTGGGATTGGGCGTAAAGGTAAACGAAACCGTATTGTGGTCCGACCCCACCTGTATATTACTCAAGCCAAACGACATATCTGCGGTTCCATCACAAAGAAATGGATGCGGATTTGTCGTAGAGTCAAACGCAGTCCGACCGTAGACCCCAAACGCTGCACTAGAGACGTTGCCATTGATTGTGTCCACAGCACTATTGGGGCGGAAGAGCCATAGTTGATGAGGAGTGTCGAAGAAATCGAAACCTGCATTATCCGCACCCACACTCTCGTTGTAGCGCCACACCAGCAGTCCTCGTCCGGGTATCGACGAGTCGAAGGTATCTGAGGAGTTACGGTACTCCAATATATACCATTGCTGCCTATCTGACGAGGCCACCCTATAGGCATGGTTAGGCCCTGAGGCCAACGATTGCATAGTGTAGGTACCTGCAACCGTCAACTCTGGTATGCTGTCGAACCAGTTTAGGTATAGGTATTTGAATAGCGAATTGGTCTGCTGAGGAGGTGTCTGATTGCTGTTCATCAAGTCCCAGCTGCCTCCAGGCGACACGTTGGTATAGTCTTCATAATGATATATGTCCGGACAACCCAAGGTATGGGTCATCTCATGGCAGAGGGTGCTCACTCCAAAGTAGTGTTCGCCCGAACCAGCCAACTGGAAGTTGAAGGTATACACTCGCTTGCTGTTGATATATACATATCGGTCATACAGGCTCCATTTATGTGGCCAAAGCAAATCGCTCCAACCCGTGTAGGTGCCGTTCACCACAAAACAGACATTATCGACCAACCCGTCATTGTCCACATCCAGATTGAGCGACGACGGCACAGGGCAGTTGGTATTCACCCAGTTTACGGCATTCTCCAAGAGTGCGAACTCGCGCATGCGACTGTCCGAATCCGACACATAGCCATAAGGGTTGGTGGCACTATAGGGCTGGAAATAGCTACGGGCATGGCTGTCTTGATACGAAAGCACCACGTTGCCACTCGGAGCAGGGTAGAAAGAGGTGTTCACCGAGAGCTTGTTGTAGCTAGCCTTCTTGAAATAGTTATACATCGACGATGCCCCCGCCGTGCTGTCGTTGAACTTATTGTTGATGGGACTGAACGTGCCAGAGGTGAAACTCGCGTCGTCTGCAAAGCGGATAAAGATGACTATATTGTTTATTACCCCATGGTTGCGACCGCTGGTCTTGGGTGCGGCAGGACGGTATTTCTCCGGCACCACCCACTGCTGGTGCAGTCGTTTCAACTCCTCGTTCGAGGGAATCAGGTTAGGCCTCAGACCCACTTGGGCGGGATTGACCTGTCCCGGCACATACGCCGTGGGCACCAATAAGCCTTCTTGCAAAGAGGCAAACACATACTCCCCCGTCTCTGGATTTAGCACAATGGTATAGCCCTCTTCGTCATGCAGCCGATGAAAATACTCGTCGCCCGAAACAAAACAACGCAAAGTGTCCCCATTGGGTTGGATTCGAAGTACTGGAAGATTGTACACAGGTGCTGCCATCGACGAAAACGATAACAACAGATAAATACTTAAGCCAACAACCAGACTTCGTCTATAACTATTCTTACTCATATTCAAAACTTGATTATTAATACCTTCTTCAATATCAATTCACTCGTTTCACCGCCACCAGTCGGTCATACCGTTCGCCAGGGGTGCGGTAATAAACAAACGCGGTGTAAGTGTTGGGGGTCTCATAGTGGTCGCCCTCCAATGTTGCTGTCAGCCCTTCGCTCTCGCCTTTCGGCACAAACAGCAGCTGATAGGCGTAGTAGCCTTGCTTCAACTGCAACCTTAGCGTATAGGCTTTTCGCTCTGGCTGGTACTCCATGCGGCTTTTCTCGTCCAGTTGCCACTGAGTCAAATCGCCCACCACATAGACATTCCCATTTAGGAAAGGGTACTCCATCGGAAGGGTGAAATTCACCTGCACGTAGTCGGCCTCCGTCTGCTTATTGGTACGGTCCCACACATTCACCTTCATGCCCCCGTTGAGAGTTTGCTCAGCCACATAATGCGCCTTCGACCTATCTTCCAAAGGCTTCAACAGCACAAACCACTCTCCGCCATAGTCCTCAATGTGATACACATTATACATCTTGGTGCGTATATTGCTTATGTCGAAAAAGCGGAAGCTGTTGCCTCCCCAAAACAGATTACTCTCACGGTTGCGATAGCACAATGTCCCACGGTCATACCCCCCAAACTCCAAACTCCTGCGGTTGTCCTGACGCCCATTCTGCTGAACCACTACGGTGAAGTAGGCTGGGTTCAAGGTTGGAGGAAGCAGTTCGCCTGTATAGTCGCGGTTATTTTCAACCGTCACATCCACCTCTCTTTGTTGGAATATGGACCTGTTGTCATACGGAGTCGTGACCGACACATCGACCTTCACCGAGCCCTCCACCACGCAGAAGCGACGGGTGAAAAGCACACTATCAGGATAGTCCTGTGGGAACACCGAAAGCACATAATTGCCCGATATCAGAAAGCGGCTGAACTGCGCAGGAACATATTGAAAATAGTTAACATAATCAATCAGCGTAGTGAACGAGCTGTTGTAATTCTCTATCGGCCCCTCTTCAAATCCGCTGATATACTCATTGGGTTCCATATCGTCCACATGCCACTGACTATCGCAGTGCTGTATTCGATAGCGATAGTTGTCGGTCTCAGCCCCTAGCACATCGAACCGCAGCAGCAACCGCTCATCGCTGCCCAAAAGCAAAATAGGTGCCTCCAACTCTACGCCATTCCGATAGAGTGTCACCGTCTTCACCTGCTCCACCCAATTGGAATCCGTCACCACTTGGGCATACACACCCACGCGACAGCCCATCACCATCGCACACAATACTATGAACAATAATAAAATACGTCTATTCATCAAATCATAATATAACGTGCAAATTTACACAAAATAATTTGATTATTGCCCCTGCTGAATATTTAATCATATAAAAATAGGTTATTTTTTTGATATACAAACATTTTTTATTATTTCATTGTGCCAGTTGGCAGTTTTTCATTGTGCCAGTTGGCAATTTTTCATTATGGCAGTTGGTAGTTTTTCATTATGCTAGTTGGCAGTTTTCAACACTCCTTTTAACCCAGAATACCGTTACAAAGATTATGTTTTAGAAAAATAATGTTTCAGAAGCATAATATTTGTAACCATTATCCGTTATATCAGAAAAAATACGACATGAATAATACCCTAATCCCATTTCTTGACCGCCAAAGAGAACAATCAAAAATACAAAAGGCACTCAACAGAGAAGCCTCGCAACTAATAGTGCTATATGGCCGACGTCGGTGCGGCAAATCTCGTCTGCTCACGCACATGCTCGACGAGGGTAAAGACATCTATTACCATGCCGACAGAACCGATTCCTACCACCAGATTGAACTATTTTCAAATCAAGCATCCATCATTTTAAATGGATTCAACCGTGCCACCTATCCTAATTGGGAAACCGTTCTACTAAGCCTCAACGACCGAATGAGCGAACGAAGAGTTGTCTGCATCGACGAGTTCCCCTACCTTGTCAGAAGCGAGCCCTCACTGCCCTCTGTGCTACAGCGACTAATCGACACTCGCCAGCTGAAATTCGACATCATTCTATGTGGTTCGTCGCAGCAGATGATGAACACTGCTATTCTCGACAGCGGTTCGCCTCTGTATGGACGTGCCGACGAAGTGATAAAAATACTCCCACTAATGCCGCACTACATCCAAAAGGCATTAAATATCAACAGCGTCAAAGCCGTTGAAGAATACGCCATCTGGGGCGGCGTCCCACGCTATTGGGAGATACGTTTGCGTCACGATTCCCTGGTCGAGGCCGTAATGGAGGAGGTTCTCAACAGCGACGGCCTGCTTTACGACGAACCGTCACGACTATTCTTAGACGAGATGCGCGACCTCGAACTCTCATCCTCCATTCTATCTCTTGTAGGCAACGGCTGCAACCGACTATCCGAAATTGCCGCACGTCTCGAGCGGCCTGCCACCAGCCTCATAACCCCCATAAGCCGGTTAATCTCCTACGGCTACCTGCAACGGGAGTTGCCCTATGCCGAACTGCCCAAAAACAGCAAACGCAGCCTCTATAAGATTGCCGACCCATTTCTCAACTTCTACTTTCACTACGTTACACCCAACCGTTCCCTGATTGAATTCCGCCGACAAGAGCGACTGAAAGACCTGCTGGAATCAAGCCTGTCCAATTATGTGGCAAACATGTGGGAACACCTCTGCCGACAAGCCATTCCACTAATGACCATCGAGGGCATGACATTTCGTCCCGCAAGCCGTTGGTGGGGTACCGTTAGGCGGAACACCACCATTGAGCTAGATGTAGTTTCCGAATCCGATGACGGCAGCACCGTGTTGGTAGGAGAATGCAAGTGGAGCGGCAGAGAGAATGTCGACCAACTGCGCTCCTCCTTGCTCCAGCGAGCCTCCCAACTGCCCTTCCTTCGTGGCCGCAGAGTCCTACCTCTCCTGTTCCTCAAAGAAAGGCCTACGAGCGGCACTCCCGACGGATGCCTATATCCTAACGACATCATTGAGCAATTGACATAACAACTCCGGGGAGGATTCTTGGCGATTTTTGGTCGTTTTATGTGTAAAAATAATACTTTTCCTTAGGGTTTGTACGGCTTACAGGCCTGTCATAAAAAAGGTTGTATCTTTGCCCCTTGCACCAGCACCACTCCCGCAGCCTATAATTGATCTTGCAACAATTGGTCTGCAACCCTATTTCTATAGCCGTCAATAGTATACATATTTTTGCATCAAAATTCAACGATGCAAAATACGATATTTTTTTGATATACAAACATTTTTTATTATGCCAGTTGGCAGTTTTTTTATGCTTTCCCCGTGTGTCGAAAAATGACTTTTGCCCGTATCAAACAAAATGTTTTTCCCCTCGTCGTTAGTCTAGTCTGGGTAAAGTGCACATTCGCTCCATTGAGTGGAACAACAACGAATCTACAATGAGTTCATTAGGGGATAAAAAAATGTTGTGATGTACATAAGCAATAATGAATAGCCCTACACCCTGCTACGACACTTCACCGTTACAGTATGTTTGTGGCAGTTGCCAATGCCAAAAGTTGTTCTATGGCAATTCTATTGTAGACTGTAGCAACCCATTAACAGTGCAATCATTGCCCCAGTAAAATTGGGTGGCAAATTTAGTATTATATCAATCAATTAATCAGTCACCAATTATCTCATTCTGCTATTTGACCAAATAAGAATCCCAAAACGGAAATTCCGTTATTCCCTTATCAAAATCATAATTCTTTTCTACCTTCTTATATTCATTAATAATATTCCTTAAGAAATTTCGGCAATTGACATTTCTATAATTCAATAATTTGCACGCACATGAGTAAATCTGTTTATAGGCTTGCTGGTTTCCGTATTTTGCTTTTACGGAATCTAATGTTTCTATTATTTTTTTTGGAGAGACTTCATATTTTCTATAAAAAGAATCTTCTAGAATATGAAATAGCTGAATAAAGATTTCTTGAGAACTTATATTTGGGAAATATTGTCTTAGAGATATTATTATCTCTTCGAGTTCGTCCATTGTAAATCCGAGTTTATTTTGACTAAACCGTTCATATGCCTTCAGTGCCACAACATCTCCTCTCCGATAGCCTCGTTCAACCAATTCTTCAAACGTTGCATCTTCTATTTCTTTAGGACTTGTGTCGGTGTATATCGGGTGCAATGTTCCATATTGATACATCATTCTGGCCTCATTCGACATCTGTTTATACAAACCACCTAAGCTAAGATCTATTTGAGATGCACGTCTAAATGCTCTATACTTATCAGAAAGAAATTGAACTTCCATTGTTGCCCCAAAACCCGCATTCATGAAAATCAAAAATCCAATATCATAATGAGGCCAAAACAAATCAGCCCTATTTACTAACAAATCACATGTTTGAGGTAAATCAGGAGCCATGTCAATCGTTCTTGTCATGGTCATATATAACAATTCGTTCACCTGATATTCTATTTTCTCCCAATCCAACGAGTCTGAAATCCCATGACAATTGTTTTTTTGACTTATTAACATTGCCAATGTCCACAACGCATGCGAACAACCTAACATTCCATATTCTGAATGCCAGTAATAATTGGGGAATCTTGTCGAATACAATAATGCATCGAAAAGGAATGACAACCCCTTTTCATACTGTCCAGAATTAATCAGAGCATTTGCTATTGTTGCATTTATAAGAGGATGTGTTGAGCCTGCATATTTGGAAAGAATTATATCTGGTGAATATTCGGTAAAGACATCGCATTCCTTCCAAGTTTTATATCGTTGTACCTTTCTTTCTTTAAATGTTTTACGTCCAGTCTTGGATGCATCCATATCCTTTCTAAATTCCTCTAAATCTGACTCTCCAAAAGACAATCTTTTATCACTGTAATATAGAATATGATCAAGATACTCTCTATTAAAAGCCCCACTTAACTCATTCATATTTCAAATATTAATATCCAAGTAATATGCTTGAATCAGAATCCCAGGTTATTCATAATTGAAGAAATCATTTCATTAGTTCGGGCTTCTTCAATTTCTTTCTGCGTTGCCTGCCCTTTTTTCACGTTCTCACGCCAAGTTGTATCAAAGATTCGCCTCGGCACCTCTTTCACTCCATCTGGAAGAATTGGAACCAAAATATTAGGAGCACATTCCAGTATATAAATATCACCTTCCGCCGTCAATCCTTCCCCTACCAAATGACCGACAATTCCATTTCTCGGGAGAAAGTTATGATTTATCCATTCTTTATATCCAGCAATAACACCAGCAATCATCAAGTCGCTGCCACCGCGAACTTTGTCGCAATCTACAATTTCAAAATACCTATCCATATTGTTTTACTTTTGATTGTTGCTTTTTTTAGAAACCTATTTATTTAGAACATTCTATCTTGGTGGTTGCTAATATAGCGATATTCCACACCTGTATCTTCTCTGAATACAGAAAACCTCTTAATAGTCCCATTATCCGGCCAACATTCTATCTCGAAACGATAATCTGGGTCTTCTCCTCTGTAGTAAAGGTTAAAACCATCTTGACGGATAAGACGGGCTCTTTTCGGAGGCAAAGTCGGGACAATCGAAATGACTACGTTGTTTCCTGTTAAATCGTAATCAAAATTTGCACGTCTTGGTACAGCATCGGTCGACACAACGCGACCATTCTCAATTCGTTGATGACTGTGGAATAAATGTGTTACTAATGGCATAATCTTCTACCCTGCTTCGTGTCGGGCACAACTTCTTTTTCACGGCTCGGTGAGAATTACCCAATCAAGAAAAAGTGGAGCCATCCATATCCCCCTACCTTGGATAGTTGGGCTTGGACTCCCATTTTGCATAAAGTAGATAAGGTTCTTTGAATAACCCCACTTGCAGTATGTCGTAGGAATACGAATACAATACAAGTGAGAAATCCATTAGCCTTATTCCGACTTTATGCTTCAGTGAAGTGTCCAAGTTCACTATCCACGGAATAAGAGAAAACGCGCTTTCTCTCGGTCTTTCTGTCTGTTGAAAGACAATGCAAAGATACGAACTTTTCTTGACTCAACAAAATATTTTTTCAGAATGAAATTTTCTTCGTACTTTTGCATCTGCATAAAGAAAGGTAAAATGAAATACGCTTGGACTATACTTATAGGCTTGGTGACGCTTGTTTCATGCCAAAGCCATCAAAGCAAAAACATTGATGAAAACGCCACTCCAGACACCGTTTGCGTTTTGAGTGATGGGATTTGGGCAACCGAATGGATGAGTGCCTACGAGGAATATGAACCTACAGCAGTTTGCGTCTGGAGTAAAGGTCAATGGGCAACCGAATGGATGAGTGCCTACGAGGAATATGTCGCAGACGCTGTTTTAGAATATTGCGACAGGAGGGTGTTGGATGTTTTCAATTGCTGGGGACTGGCATACATTGACGATGATGACATCCCCGAAATGGTGCTACTTTGCCCCGGAGAAGCCTATGGAAATATCGTTTTGAGTTACTCTGGCGGCAAGGTGTCGGAGTGGACTTCTTGGAGGTGCCATGTGGAGTACATACCACGCAGCGGCCTGCTCTGCAACCAAGACGGCAGCATGGGAGAATATTGGGACAAAGTGGTACGTCTGGAGAATGGTCGGTTTACAGAGATATTCAACCACACAGACATGCTTTATCAAGCACATGACAAGATAGATGATACGACTTGTGCACATGAATACTACTGCATCTTAAACGGTGATACAACAATGCGCATTGGAGATGATATGAATTGCCACCAATACGACAGCAAGCTGAATACCCTTTTTTACTCGAAGGGCAATGCTCTTACGTTTTGTGCCTTGCTCGACCACTTGGAAACGGATATACTGGAGAAAGGTTGGCATCCACAATTACCCTACGACGTGATAATGAACGATTATAAGCTGGAGCTGTCGGTAAGATAGGTCAGCGACAGCTTCAGAACTATCAGGTAGAAGGTAAACGCTGTGATGGGGGTGAAGTCTTTAATCCTTCATTTCTATTTCATTTATATTATCTTTTTCTACATTTCTTCTAGCTTGGTTAAATAATAGCTAAAATAAATGTAAACAAAATGTAAAATAAATATAAAATAAACAATTGAGGGACAGCGTATTATAAATCAACTCATCACAATGCCACCAACTCACTTATTATCAGTATATTACTATGATCAGTTTTAGTTTGTAATGGTACAAGTATTTGACAATCTGCACAAGATGGGTTAAAACCCTTTGGGCAGCACAACAACCAATATAGGCTATTACATTACGACTATAAATAAATGATTTATGGCAACAAAAAAAAGCCCCTTTGCAGGGGCTTAGTGGTGGTCTGTGGCAGACCACTAAACACCGATACAATTTATTGTGTTTCAGTGCTTGCAGCCTTTGAAAAACTTATCGAGTAACAAACGGGAAACAAAATTGTACCTTTA
>JAEEGK010002410.1_pt1 | contig 46860 bp, 43 predicted proteins | sample 8958771 | NCBI WGS metagenome assembly JAEEGK01 (sample SAMN16246547, study PRJNA631951) | gut metagenome | biome: gut microbiome; feature: rumen; material: SC-attached | host: Bos | place: Iran: Karaj | collected 2018-10 | reverse complement strand
TGTAGCCGTAGCCACCGCTACTACCGCTTCTCCGATAGTTATGTCGTAAAGTCGCATCGATGATTTTTTGAAACGGCGCGACATATATGTAAAGCGCCGTATATATAATCTCCGTCACGACATAGGCGAACAAGAGTAAGCCTATAAATGCCGCGGCGAAGAAAATGCCGCAAAGGAGTTCCATTAACACCACTCACCTTGTCAATCAGATATGATGGGCGCCAATGAGCGATTTCATTGGCGCCCTATGTAAAATCCGCTCAGTTTAATAACTGAAATATACAAACTATTTCATCATCTATAAAGTCTGGTGTGTCACGGTTATCCATTATCATGATATAATCTGTGTTTTCCTGCCAAACTTCAATATTTTCACTTTGAAATTCCCATATATTCCCGTCATCATCTTCTAAGGCGATGATGTTCGTTGTGCTGTCAATTTCCATCACTCGCGCCGTTTTTGTGTAACAGTTGGCAAGCTGTAAAATCAGCAACACGGTCATAATGAATTTGCTCATTTTCAAATACTCCCTCAGGCGGCGGGCTGTTTCACCTCAGATGCGTCGGCGGTAACGGCGGGCTTATTTCCCTCGGTGATAGATGCAGCGGGCTGTTCAGCCTCGGGTGCATTTTCGGGCGCATCGGTAGTAACAGCGGGCTTATTTCCCTCGGTGGTAGATGCAGCGGGCTTCTCCTCCTTTACCTTGGCGTGCTTATAGATGGCATTATACGCCGCTTCGGTGACGATGCGATGGCATATCTCCGCGCAGAGGTTCGTCATCTGATTATTATTTGCGCAGGCGAGCGTGAGCGCTTTCGCGGATTTCCTTGTATACGCATTTACGAGGAAGCCTACATCGTGCGATGTAGCTTTAAAGCCGTCGCCGAGCATAGCCGTTACGACCATCTGGAGTTGCTTGAGAAGCTGGGTCTTGCTCGTAGGAGTACCACCCATATTCAGTTCACGGGCGATTTCGCTCATAGCGAACGAGCCATTCACCTGTTCGGGTTTTACGGGCTTGAGTTTTCCATCAGGCGCAGGCACACCTATTTCCGTGCAGACTTTGGCGCAGAGAAGAAAATTGAGCTTTTGAACCATATGCGGCCACTTCTCATCGTGGCCGATGGTTTTGCCGCCATGCTCCTTGGCGTACTTTGCGAGAGCATTCAGGTTGATAGTTTTCTCGACCTCTACGATAGTGCGAACCGGTATCTTCTCTTCACCGTCAGTTTTGCCGTCTTTCGCGGCGATGGTACGATACCGCAACATCGTGACTGCGGTTTTCATCGGATTTTCGGTCTCGATGATACGGTCGAACACAAAGGTTCGCGCGGTCTGGGTGTATTCATTTATTTTCTCCTGGATTTTGGTGTCGATGTCGGACGCCTCGCTGAATTTTCCCTCCTGGTAAAATTCGTTGTACTGATTTGTGAGTGTTTCCGCCTCAATTTTAAGCTGGGCGAGTTTTTCATTAATTTCTGTAGTCGTCATGATAAAGTCCTCCTAATAATCAAAATTTGAGCTTTATCGCTCAATGAAGCGCCCGAACTAATGCTCAGGCGCTTTTTCAACGATAAACCGGGCGGCGCTAAGCTCTGCATTTCGGTCATGGCACAGTTCATCGGCCATAAGAACCGTTGCAGTATTCATTAGCGCAATACGTCATTTCTAACGCGCGCTCGGGGATAACTCTTTTTCATTTGCGATACTAACCAAATCTCGGTTTTATACGGGATGCAGATAAATTCCTTGGAACGTTATCAGCAATAATCTGAAACACACGCCCTCGGGCGCATAAATCAGAGGGTATAAACTTTAAAATGGTTTTCCTGCAAGCCCCTTGATAACGCACGTAGGGGCAATCACGGCCATCAGTTACGCAAGCCGCGCTTAGGTATCGTAGGCGCAAACCTCCGGGGATTTTCACTATCTCGCAACCATGAGCCTAACTCTCATGCACCGGCGACGGCTGAATTTATCAGCTAACCTTTGATAGCGCGTAAAGGTCGCGTTTGCGCTCGGTCTTTCGACCGAGCGCGGTCAGTGCAGACCGCAAGGGTGTAACCACCAGCAGCTTTGCCGCCTGCGCGGTCAGTGCAGACCGCAAGGGTGTAACCACCAGCAGCTTTGCCGCCTGCGCGGTCAGGTATCCAAAAAGCAAAAAATAAGGCCGTCTGCAATGCAGACGGCCTTATTATCGGTCTATGTTCTCATTTTTTCTTAGGCGGTTTATATCCCATTGCTATCAGCTTATTTTGAATAAGCCGGATATGTTTCAACACTCCATTATGAGAGATACCGAGATATGTTGCAATAGCGCGCTGACCATAGCCTTGTAAGGTTTTTTGCAGTATAACCGACTGGCGGTCGGTTAAGTTAAGTGTTGCTATTATCTCTGCCATTCGTTTCACCGTCTCGCGGTCTGCCGTCGTCGGTATCGTTTCTTTTCCGTTAAAGTCGCAAACATGACCGCCTAAGTCAGAATACTTCGGTAAACGGCGATAAAATATTTCTTCTTCGCCGTCCTTGTTAGTGGCAATCTCTTCCAAATAACTGTAGCCATTGCGCGGGTCGGTCTGCATTGCGCGACTATTGGCGATAGCGCGCCGCACGGCCTTAAAAACTTCTTGAATGGGTGTAGTCTCTACATCTTTGAACGCGGCTGAGTCTGCCGCTCTAATATATACTCTCTTGTCTAAACGCTGAACAGTATAAACGCGCTCAAGGTCAAGCGGCTTTTTCGGCTCGCGTTCACTCTGCTTTTTGGCCTCCGCGAGTATTGCCGCAACAGCTTCATTAACAAGGTCAAGACCGTCACCCAGTCTTTCCGCGCTTGTTTTATCGGCATAGCGCTTCAAGGTCTTGTCGATAACAATTCTTTCCGGCTCGCCGTTTTTATCGACGGTTAAGCGCGTAGAATTGTTTTCGGCATAGTATTGACGCGCGAGCTTTTCGCGGTCTGCGTTCAACTCGCGGCGTATAATCAGCAAAGCCGGATTACACCCAGAGCCGTTTTTCTTTTTCTTCTTCGCCGCGCTTGCTTCACTCTGCTTTTTCTGCGCGTTTTTGCCTTGCGGGTCTATAACCTTTTTAAGCACAGACCGCGCAACGGCTTCGGCAAGCGCAATAAGCGCATCAGGGTTCTGCGGATTGGCATTATATGCCATAACAAGGGTCTTGAACGGGTTTTCAGTCTTGCGCTTTTCGGAATTTTGTGATACACTGTTTACGGGGATTGCGTTCTTTTTGTCTTGTTTTTTCATGGTTTTTGCCGCCTTTCTTTAATGGCGGCGGCTATGGGCATTGATAGCCGCCTGTTTTATTATGTTAGTTTAGTTCATCATTGCTATCGGTCGCGCGCTCTGTTCCGTCGTCCCAAAGGACGCCGAACGGCGTGACGCTTATTGGATAGGGCATAACGAACACCTCCCCTTTTTAGACCGTTTGTAGTGCCATACAAGCGGTCTATTTTTTTTTGCGGGGATCGTCAGCATATCACTTGTTTTGCTTTGCTTTGTGATATAATGCCCGCTGACAATAACAGAATAGCATAATTGCGGCGGCTTGTCAACACCTTTTTTTATGCCGGATTTACAGTACAGACCGCAAGGGTGTAACCATGATCATTAAAATACTTCGAGTATTTTCTACTTGCTCTTTTCTCGCAATGGCAAGTATGGCGGGCGTGGTTATGGTATTTTCAGAGCAGGACGCCACCGAGAGCCTGGAAGTCACTCTTTCTCCCATGCGTCACCTCAAAACCCTCGCCACACCTCACTTTTCCCCATGATAACACAGTGGCTTCACATGTGTCATCTGAGTTTGTATTCTAAAAACGCAGCTACATATATGTTAAAAATCCAAAAGGAAAGGATAGAGTCTACTGTTGTAATTTTTACTTGATGTTTCCCCAGATTTTTTCAAATGTCCCGAAAAACTTTATATAAAATACTGGCAATCAATATAAGTTTGTGGTATAATTAAGACACTTAAATGAGAGGTCAATACCATTTAACATGATTAGTTGCTATAGCCGGTATGAGTAGCATTGATGCTATAGGTGCTATAGGTGCTATAGCTGGTATGGATGGTATGGGTAGTATGTATAGTATAGGCGGTACGAATGATACTGCCGGTTGCTTGGTGCATGAACAAGAGTAAAGTAAAGGAAGGTACGTTATGGCTGATATCATCAATATCTTTGATTATCTGGATAATGAATCCGATGAATTTGAAGCTGGTTCTCGCAAACACGAGACTGACGAATCCGGTTTGCATGGTTACAAGACCGGCAGTTCCGATCCTTACATCAACAAGAAAGAGGGCTCGGTTATTTCCAATACAGGAAACGAGAAGACGATAAACGTCACTGCTCTTGCTTACAACACGGCATCTTCCCTTGACAGGAGACTTGGTGATGGATTAATACAGCCTGCTGCTGAGGATGTTCATACTGTACTTGCAGAGGAACACGCTGCTGAACCCATCAAAAGCATTGAGGATATCAACCGCATATCCGAATATCTGATTTGTAATTACAGATACAGAGACAACATGCTTTTCATAGTAGGCATTAACTTTGGGCTCAGAGTAAGCGATCTTCGTAATCTCAGGTTTTCTGATATCATTAACGAAAACAACGTATTCAAAGACCGTTTCCCTGTTTTTGAGAAGAAGACACGCAACACACGCAAGGTACGCAGAAACCGTTATATTACCATAAACCGTGCCGTTATCGAAGCCGTTACCCTGTATTTACAGAACACTGACAACGTAAAGCTTTCCGATTATATGTTCAGAAGCGAGTCCAACAACAGTAAGAACCTCAACAAACCTATATCGAAACAGGCTATTGATAGTATGCTTAAGAACATAGCCATTGAGCTTGGACTCAGCAACCGCATGGCAACTCACTCCCTTCGCAAGACCTTTGCATATCATCAGATGCTTATGTCGGGCAACGATCCGAGAAAGCTGTTGCTTCTTCAAAAGATGTTCGGTCACGCTACCGCAGCTCAGACTTTGGATTACATCGGTATCACAAGCGAAGAGATAGACGAGGCTTATTTAAAGCTTAACCTCGGTAGCCTTAATTATAATTATCTCGTGGATAGCAGCATCGGTGAGAATGATATTATAAGCGCCTGATGCACACTCCATATTAATTATTTATAAGCCACAGCAACGTCTGTCCCACAGCTAAAGGAAGCCACGGCGGTATTCGTCCACCAATCCTTTTCTTTTGGATATAAATAAAGCCACTGTCTGCGGTGCAGGCTAAAAAGTAAATGCCGCAATTTATCCCCCGTCAGCGGCGGTAATTCGTACCCGTATTGTATACAATACAACAGAGATTCTTTCTTAAAGAGACGACGCCCGAAACCGTTGTGGCACAACGTGTTCAAAACAGTTTGCCACCACGTCGGTGGCAACCCGGTTTTGAAATGTCTCGGATGTGAGCCTCCGAAAAAGCTTCGTTTACGCTTCGCCGCGGGCTTCATATGTCTCATTTAAGTGGCGCGCCGCCCGCCGCCCTTCCCGAGTTCCGGAGAGTGGCGCGCCGTATCCCGCCGTTTCCCGCCACCCCGCCGCTTCAATACCATTGTACATGTCATTATGGCTTATATTGCACACCAAATTCGTTATATGTCGGGCTGTTTGCCTGTATTTATAATACTATTATTTTAGCAAGGAGGAATGGGTTATTACATATGAACCTATCAAACTATGAAAGGGAGACGGTAATTACTTACAACCAGGAGGAGAAAAACGCCGTTATTTACACACACGACCCCGCGCTTATACGGAAGCTTGACTTATCCGCTGAAAACGGTGAAGCAATTACCTTGCTTCGACAAGGCGACGGGTGGCGGGAATATGAATTATCGAAGAAATACATAAAGGTTCGTTTCCCGAGGAAATTATCGGACGAGCAGAGGGCAGAGCTTGCCTCCCGCATGAAAGCGCTTCGCGCCGACGGAGATTTGAGCGAATGTGATGAAGATGCGGCGGCTGATGACGGAGAGGTGCTTTCATGACCATCTGGGAGCGAAGCGCGGAAATACCGGAGCCTCCGGAACCGGATGTCTTTGCCGTATGTCACCAGTGCTGTGGAGAAATATATGACGGCGAAAGCTATTATGAGATAGACGGAAAATACATACATATTGAATGCCTTAGAGACTTTGCAGCGGAGTATTTTGTAGACTTTAAAAAGGAGGCCGCCGCAAGGAACGCCAAAGTGCCATTATAGCGCCGCCAAAGCGCAGATTAAAGCGCAAATTATAGCGCAGGAAGAAGGAATGATAATTTAATGGTAAGAGTTTGCGACGCCATTATGGGCAACGGCAAAACAAGTTCGGTTATAAATTATTTTAACGAGCATCCCGACGGGAAATACATTTTCATAACGCCGTACCTTGAGGAAGCCGCCCGTATAAAGCAGGGCTGTCCCGGCCTTCACTTTATCGAACCGAGCAACAAGATAGGCGAATACGATTACAAAAAGAAAGGACACACAGCGGCTCTCATTAAGGAGGGGCACAATATCGCCACCACGCATCAGGCGTTTAAAAACTATGATAATGATATGCTCGACGACATCCAGACACAGGGATACACGCTCGTAATCGACGAAAACGTAGAGATTCTCGAAAAGTACGAGGTAGATGAAGGGGATCTCGAACTGATTAAGAAGGCCGGATATATAAAAGAGGAAAACGGGGTGTATTCCCTCGTTCGGGATTATAACGGAAAAGCGTTCCGCGAGCTGTTTGACATACTTAAGACGAGAGAGCTTATTACTGTCATCGATAGAAGCGGCGGAAAGAAAAAGACCTTTTACTGGCAGCTCCCTCCGAGGCTTATCAAATCATTTAAGGACGTGTTTATTCTTACATATTTATTTGAGGGTCAATCGCTTCATCACTTCTTGGAGATATATCACATCCCGTATGAGTTTATCGGCATAGAAAAGCTCGGCGACGGCAGATTTCGCTTCTGCGAGCTTCCGGGGTACACCCCCGAATACGTTTCAAGGCTCGGGGATATGATACACATTCTGGATAATGAAAAGCTGAATTCCATAGGAAAGAACCGTCATGCGATATCGATGAGCTGGTTTGAGAAGAACGAAGAGGGCGTAAAACAGTTAAAGGACAATATATACAACTGCTACAGGCATATCTGGAAGGACGCGGCTGTGAACGAACGTTTGTGGGCGACCTTTGTTTCTACCAAAACCAAGCTGCGCGGCAAGGGTTACACTAATTCCTTTCTTTCCTTTAACACGAGGGCAACAAACAAATACAGAGACAGGCATTATCTCGTATATGCAGCCAACGTCTTTATGAACGTCGGAGAAAAGATGTTTTATACGTCGATGGGCGTAGAAGTAAACGAAGACCTTTACGCGCTGTCAACGATGGTGCAGTGGATATGGCGCTCCGCCATAAGGGACGGCAACGAGATATACATATACATACCGAGCAGACGCATGAGAGAGCTGCTAACAGATTGGATATACACTTTAAACAGGAGACAGACGGATGAGTAATTGTACAACATGCGCAGCCAACGGGGTTTGCCCGTACTACAGCGCAGACATGGAAGCAAGCATGGAGGAATGCTGTGAGGTTATCGCGGAATACATAGAAGCAAAACGAGACGAATACACCGAAGCATGGGGCAGTTATCTTTCCAGTTGCGGTGAAACCGATGGCTATGAGGCCGTGCGAAAAATAACAGGAAAAATATTATAAAGGAGAAAATATGGCAAGAATTAAGATTTATTTCAGTGGGCGTGAAGATGTGTTTATTTTCGAGGGAACAAGAGAGTACGTAAAAACACTTGTTGACAAAATCACCTCAAACACAGACGGCAATACATATTTTAAGTTTCCATACGGCGGAACGACCCTTATGGTAAACAGCGCTCAGGTGGCAGCAATCGAATACTATGAAGACAAAGAGGAGGATGAATAATATGGCAATGGTTAAATATTACTACATAGCTACGGTAGCAATGGTCGGAGAATGCGAAGAGGACAAGCTCACTGAAATAACAGGCGGAGCCGATTATGACAGCCTCGGAGAGACCGTGTGCGACGGAGACCTTAACGAGCTCGTTAAGAGTGCGGTACAGGATTATGTTTCCGTGCTTCCCGGCTGCGACGAAATAAGAGTCGAGCAGTTATATGCGGACACGTTTCTGCTTGACGAGTATGAACGCTGAGGAAAAGGCAGACCGCGCCGGGGCGCGGCGGGCGGTCGAGGTCGCCCGCCCCTACAGTATAGGTTTTTATTATCATCAACCATATGGGATTTCTGCAAAGGCGAAGTGCTTGCTTTGCGGAACGCTGAGGACAGCGTTCCCTACCGGACATGGTTCAATCATTTGGGATTGTGCTTATGGCGGGTGCCTTGCCGGGGCTTGCCCCCGGGACACAGGGAAATGCACATAAACCATATGGGATCGTGCTGACGGCGGGCACTGAGATGAGGTTTTATTATAATTAATCTTGCTTTATAAAGATATGATTGGAGGAACGTCTTATAAGCAAACAATTAGCCTGTCAAAAATATGTATATAAAATACATAGTTCGAGGCTCAGGAAGGAAGGGTGGAAACTCACCCTTCCGCTTGACGAGGCGAGAAGGAACGACGAGGTTATTTCCCTTGCGGAGAGCCAAATGCTTCGGTGGATAGACGAGCTTAACGGTGTTGTCGACGCCGACACCAAAGCCCGAAAAATCAAGTCCGAGATAAAAAACCTGAGAAGAGCGGGCGGCGGAGCGGAGATCAGAAGAAGCATCAAAAAGCTTTACGGCGAATTGGATGCGCTTCAATTTAAGCCCGATTATCTCTGCCTTATCATCGACAAAGAAAAGGATTATCACCGCGCCTGCCGGGGTTTCAGTATAAACGGAATTCGTTACAAAAGACTACTCGGTACAAACGGCGGGATAAAGAATTCTACGATAGTATTCGTGAGTGAGAGGCTTTGGCCGGAGCTCAGCAGGCGCGTCGATAACGGCAGGGATATGACTAAGGAGCTCGTTACAGCCAAGCTCGAAGCGTATAAGGCGCTCACCTGTTCCGCGTCCGTACCTGTTTCGACACCCAACGGCGTCCTGGTGGTAAACGACTGCGAGACGGAGTTCTTTTCGGACATTCTTTACATAACAGACGAATGCGGCGGAGAGCCGACGATAGAAAAACGAGAAAGCGAAAAGATAACGCTGAACGCCTCGGACGGCTTCGGTCTTATGCTTCCCTCTCTCGCTACGCGATGGAGCGAAGAACTCGGTCTTAATTACATGATCTCGGGCTGTAATACGAGATTCTCTTTTGAAAAGGGAATGGTTTATACATTTGACTTCGTGGATTTTGCAGAGAATGTCGCCCATAATTATCTGGTAAAGGACGCATGGGGAAATAACGTAGATATCCGAGAGGTTGAAACAATACTCACGACTTCCATGGTAAAGCTCTGGGATTCATATACGAGCTGCGAAGAATATATAAATAACTCCCTTAAAAACGGATATACCTTTGCCGTCACAAAGACTTGTCCGAGGGAACTTGAAAACGAAAGATATACCAATTATCAGTTTGTCCAGAGTTACCAGCTCAGCGACGAGGATATTGAAGAGCTGATAGCGCCGACGCTGGATGAAATACGCGGAGTGCTCGGCGGCGATTGGAGAAAGGCCATACTGTTCTTAAAGGGTGCGGGTCTTAACGAACGAAATGTTCCAAAACTTGATGACGACTTTATAAAGGCGGTCATGATAGACAGACGGATGTTATCAGACCCATTCGTTCAGGACAGTATTTATCAGCTTATTCGAAACCGTATTGACGAAGCGAAGGTCGGGGTACTGAATATTCACGGCAACTATTCCATTATATCAGGCGACCCTTACCTTCTCTGTCAGTCAATTTTCGGCCTTGAAAAGACCGGACTGCTGCGAGCCGGAGAAATATACAACCAATATTGGGCAGATGCCGGAGCCGAAACACTCGCCTGCTTCCGAGCGCCGATGAGCACGCACGAAAACATCAGGCTCGTTCACCCGGCAGACAACGACGAAGTGCGGTATTGGTTCAGATACATAAAGACCGCTACGATATTCAACGGGTGGGATACCGCCACGGCAGCTTTGAACGGGTGCGATTTTGACGGTGATGCAGTAATGCTCACCGACAACAGGATTTTAGTAGAAAAACTTATCCCCTCCCCCGCTCTTGTATGCGCGCAGCGCAAGGCGACGAAGAGGATATCTGTCGAAGAAGACTTTATTCGTTCCAATATAGAAAGTTTCGGCAATGAAATCGGGTCAACTACGAACCGCATAACCAGCATGTTTGAGCTGCGTTCGACATTCGACCCCGACAGCGAGGAATATAAGGAGCTGACTTACAGAATAAGAGCAGGCCAGCTCTACCAACAGAATGCTATAGATAAGGCCAAGGGAATTATATGCAAGCCGATGCCGCGGACATGGCATGACCGCCATGCGATATCGGCCATTGAGGACGACGAAACGAGGGAGTTTTACAGGCGAATAGCCGCGGACAGGAAGCCTTACTTCATGAGATACATATATCCCGAGCTCAAAAGGCAATATAACAAATACATAAAGAACACCAACAAAAACGCGCTTCGCGAATTTCAGATGACTATCCCGGAGCTCGAGGCCGTTTTACCCTCCGAGCGCACGGAGAGACAGAGCGAATTTCTTCATTATTATTACAGAAATATGCCCGTCGGGACGGGAGACTGCGTAATGAACAGAATTTGCAGACGCTTTGAGGAAGAATTCGACAGTCTGAGCTCACGCTCCTCAATAATTGACAGCTTTGATTACCGTTTCATGAGAGGCGAGGGAGAATATACGCCGAAGCAGCTTAGCGCCGTGAAACGAATAAAAGCCGATTATACAAAGAGGCTTTCCAATTACAAATCATACTCTCAGAGCGAGCGCATTGACAAGCTTGACGCCGCCGACGAATACGCGAGAATGAACGAAGATTTTCTGAGAGAGTGCAGCACCGTATGTCCGAACGAGTCCGCGCTCTGTAATCTGCTTCTGGACATCTGTTATACAAAAAAAACTACGAAACGGTTTGTATGGGAAATGTGCGGAGAGACAATAATCCGAAACCTTTTAAAGCTTCGCTGCAATGAAATTTCATTTCCCGCCCTTTGTTCCGACGGAGAGACAGAATATCGCGGGGAACGATTTACCGTAAAAATAATATGTATAAAGGAGGACTTTGATGATCGTTCTGAACGAGCATGAATGGGCGGAGAATATGATAAACTCCTGCTCGCTCGGGAAAAAGCCGTTTGAAACACTTTGCCGCGTCGCAAGGTATTATATAGATAACAATCTTCCGAAGGCGGAAGTAAGAAAAAAACTTGACGCCTTCATTATGCGCTGTGAACCGCTCATTTCCCTTCCGAAGTGGGCGGATGCCATGGACGCAGCGCTTGCACGCGCACTTAAATATGAAGCGGTCAATATCGAGTGCATAAAAATCACGAAGCCGGAAATGGAGAAGATAGCGTCGCTCCCTTCCTTACAGCTAAGGCGTCTTGCGTTTACTCTCCTATGTCTGGCAAAATATTGGGATATTATAACGCGCTCGGAAAACCACTGGGTAAACAGTACCGACGAAGATATAATGAAACTGGCTAATATTAAAACCTCTATTAAAAGGCAGTGTTCTTTATATCACAGGCTCAGCGAGCTTGGGTTTATACAGTTTTCAAAGAAAGTGGACAATACCAATGTCCGGGTATGTTTTATGGAGGGCGGAGAAACCGCAGCCAGTATAACAGACTTTCGCAATCTCGGCTATCAATACCTTAAATATATAGGAGAACCCTATTTCGAGTGTGAAAACTGCGGTATAACAAGCAAGTATGATAAGCCGAACAACCCTAAATCCATGGCCAAGCAAAAGTATTGCAAAGCCTGCACAAGAGACATATACATACAGCAAACAATCGACTCGGTAATGCGGGGCAGACGTATGAATAACCCCCTTCCCTGCTGACACCTCCGGAACTGTTTGAAATACAAAACGCCCGAAAGCCTTGATATATAAGGGTTTTCGGGCTGTTTGCACTATTTCTTTAATGGAAGTATATATTGCACTTTCACATTCAGCCGCTCGTAGATTTTCCCTTCGGAAGGTCTTGAGCGGACTATTTATTTTGAAGGAATGATAATAGGTTTGATTCGTATCACAAAGGAAGAAAAGGAAAAATTAATCGAAAAATACCCCGAAACGCACATAGCGCGCACTATGCGCCAGTGCTCAAAGAGACACCACTACTACTGCGAGGAATCCCCCGCCGTATTAAGGCTGCTCGAAAAAATAAGAGGCGGAGAGCAGAAGGCGTCTTCATATAATAAAAGCTGACAGATCGGAGGTTGAGATATGGCAGAGCTCGAAAGAAGCCCGAATGAAAGCGATCTTCAATATCACAAACGCCTGATATACGGGAAGCTTGTTGACAAAACTCTCTCCGACAGAGATTACAGCGAGCTTGCTTTGCTCGCCTACGGACAGGATTATTCAAGCGACGTTGCCAGACGTATGTTTTACGGAAGTAAGCGCACGCTTGAATTAATGGACAAGGATGCTCTTCAAAGCTCCTCCGTCGGCGATATAGGGAGTGAGCTTGACGCAAAGATAATCGAAATGCGCAAGGAGCGTCAGAGACTTCTTGATCAAAGGCGGGAGTACAACAAATTAATAGATAAGGACGGCAGAGCCGAGCATTTACATTCCATTATCGCGGAAACGGCGGAGAAGTTTGCGAGCAGTATAGGAGTTATGTATTCCGATGAACCCGGGCAAATCGCTTGCCCAGTCCCCGGGGCTCCGGAGGCTGTAGCCGTATTCAGTGATTGGCACTACGGCATGGTCACGAATAATGTATTCAATAAATATAACACGGAAATATGCAGAAGACGGGTGCAGGACACCGTTTATAAGATGATAGAAAAGATAGAGTTCCACGGCTGCAACACCGCGCACATTGTCGTGCTCGGAGACCTGTTTCACGGAGCTATCCATGTAAGCGGGCGCGTCGCGTCCGAGGAAGTAGTCTGCGAACAAATGATGCACGCTGCGGAAATACTTGCTCAGTCCATTTACGAGATATCCAAACACGTCAGAGAAGTCCGCGTATATATGACATACGGAAATCACGCAAGAACAGTACAGAACGCCAAGGATAACATACACAGCGACAATATGGAACGGGTGCTTATATGGTGGCTTGAAGAAAGGTTCAGAAATTGCCCTAACATAGTTATTGCAAACGAGGCCGCCACAAACGAATTCCTCGTTCTGGACGTTTGCGGACACGGTTTCTGCGCGGCTCACGGAGATCTCGACGGCGTAAGAGAGTCTCCGAGACTTCTCCCGACTTTATTTCGCAAGACAAAAGGGGTAGACGTGGAATACATACTTCTTGGAGACAAGCATCACCGCGAGAGTTTCAATGAGCTCGGCGTTACGTCGCTGCTCTGCGGGGCGCTTTGCGGCACAGACGATTACGCTAACGGTAAGAGACTTTATTCCGACGCTTCTCAGCTTTTGCTTATCGTAAACGAAAGAGACGGCGTGGACGCCGAATACAGGATAAAAGCGGAGTAACTTTTCTTAGGAAGGCTGCCCCGCTTATTAGCCTGACGGTGCCAATTTGAACACGCTGAAAGCTGCGTTCTTTCGCCTCTTTTTGTTCTTTCTTCTTCGATGGGCGTTAGCCCATCTTCATCAGAAAAAACAAAAATCGACTGAAATTACTTGCTTTCAGTTCACAGAAGTTTTGCCGGAGCAGATTTCCGGCAAAACGAGGAAAGCGGCGCGGCGGAATACTTTGTGTATTTCCAAGCCGGGTGACGAAGTTTTGGTGGAAATCTGCCCGTCAAAACCGTGTTCAAATTGGCACCGTCAGGCTACATATATACTCTCCCGGGCGCCTCCGGCCCGGGAGAGCGTCGAACCAAAAGAAATTAATCAAAGGAGGATTTGTCTGATGAGCAGAAAAACGAAGATGAACGATATCACTTCGCCCGAAAAGCTCGCTATGGTAAATAAGGAAAATATGCAGCTAATGCACGAATTTCTCGATTACCTGAAAAGCACTCAGAGAAGCGAAGGAACCATAGACGGATATAAAAACGACATCGAGATAGCCTGGGTCTGGTGCCTTGAAAACAACGGCAATAAGTTTTTTGTTGACTGGACTAAAAGAAACGTCGTTGCCTATCAGAACTGGCTGCTCAACGAAAATGAGAACAGCTCCGCGAGGATACGCAGGCTGAAGGCGGCGCTTTCCTCCCTTTCCAACTATATCACAAATGTACTCGACGACGAATTTCCGCAGTTCAGAAACATTATAAACAAAATAGAAAACCCGGTAAATCAGCCGGTGCGGGAAAAAACCGTCTGGGAAGAGGAAACTCTTCTCGAACTACTCGGTAAGCTTACGGAGAAAAACAGGAACTACGAGAAAGCCTGTTATCTTGCGCTCGCTATGTATAGCGGGAGGCGCAAGGCAGAACTGTGCCGCTTCAAGATTTCCGATTTTGACGACGATAAGCTCGTTTGCGACGGCGCTTTATATAAGAGCGCTCCCATTAAAACCAAGGGGCGCGGAGGAGGCAAGCTTATCCCCTGCTACACGCTCGCGAAAAAGTTCAAACCCTACCTTGATCTCTGGATGAACGAACGGGAAAGACTTGGGATAGAAAGTCCGTGGCTGTTTCCGAAGCCGGAAAACCCGGACGAGCATATAAGCGTATCGACGGCAAACAGTTGGGCTAACACGTTTTCGAGGCTGTCCGGCAAAAACGCTTATATGCACTCGCTGAGACATTACTTTACGACGAGTCTCGCGAAGGCGGGAATACCCGATGGGGTTATTCAGAGCATAGTCGCCTGGGAATCCGGGGATATGGTGAAGCTCTACAAGGATATAGACGCCGACGAGGAAATAGGAATGTATTTTAAGGGCGGAGAAATCTCGACACCCGAAAAGAAAGGGTTTGACGACATTTGAAATAAAGGATGGTTTGAATGAATAAAAAGGAACTGGTGCGACGCACCGCTTCGGAAATGAGGCAGCGGGAACTGAGAAAACCGGTCTCTCTTCCGAAACAGGTCTTACACATATCCGACGACGAGGGTAACTCCAAGGACTTCGTTGTGAAAAAGACCGACAAGACGGTTATATACACGATAGAGGACGTCGAGGCGGTAATCGATACATGCCTCGAGGTAATAGAAGCGGCGATAAGAGGCGGCGAGACCGTAACGGTTCACGGATTCGGCTCTCTCGGACTTAAATACAGAAAGCCAAGGTCTCTGAAACACGTTGCAACGGGAGAAAGAACCGTCGCGGAAGGCAGGTTCGTCCCTCATTTTCTCGCAGGAAACAACCTCAAGGTTGACGCCAGAATATTTGAGACGGCGCTTGAGGACGGAGTGATAAGCGAGCCCACGCCGACGAAAAACGATGCCGGCGAAGGCGGTGATTGGGAATGCCGATAGAGGTGAACACCGACAAAGCCGTATGCTCGCGCTGCGGGCGCGCCTACGGTTCTTACAAAGGACACTTCCCTACGAGTTACTCGGGATTGTATAAAGGCACCGGACATCTCCCGATATGCAAGGACTGCGCCGACATTATATTTAACGATTACTTGAATCAGTGCGGCGACGCGAAGCTGGCGGCACGTCAGTTTTGCAGGAAACTGGATATCTATTGGAATGAAGCCGTCCTCGACTCCGTATCCAAAAGAAACAGTAACCGCACTATAATTACCGCTTACATGCAGCGTATCAATACCACGAACTTCGTGGGTAAATCTTACGACGATACGCTGAACGAGGAAGGCGGGTTATGGGCGTTACCCGGCAACGAAGAGGCGTCGGGATACGAAGAAGTCTGTAAACAGCCGGAGGGTGAAAACGAGATAACTGAGGTCAGCTCGGAGGTAGCGGCATTCTGGGGTTCGGGTTATACTCCCGCCATGTACGCAGAGCTCGAGCAGAGACGCACATATTGGATGTCCAGGCTCGGAGGGGAAGGTACTGAGCTTGATATAGGAACTGAAGCCATAATAAGGCAAATCTGCTCTCTTGAGCTCGATATAAACCGAGACCGCGCTGCCGGGCGCAGCGTCGAAAAGAGCGTCACCGCCCTAAACACGCTTCTCGGAAGCGCAAATTTGAAGCCCGTCCAGAAGAAACAGGACGATATGGATTCATCTCTCGCTTCGACCCCTCTCGGGGTATGGCTGTATCGCTATGAGAATAAGCGTCCTTTGCCGGAGATAGACGAGGAGCTTAAGGACGTCAACGGACTGCGGCGATATGTATTTACATGGATGGGGCATCTCTGTAAAATGCTTGGACTTAAAAACGCATATTCCAAAATGTATGAGGACGAGATCGCTCGCCTCCGGGTGGAAAAGCCGGAATACGATGGCGACGACGACGAAGCGTTTCTTGAAGAGCTGATGCTCGGTGAATCTCCCGGCACGGAGCGGGGAGATGACGACGGATGACAAGCAGATATGAAAAGATTCTGAACGGCGCGGCCTTCTGGGGCGCGTTTTACAGGTATAACCCCGACAAATTTGCAGAAGACTATCTGCATTTAAGATTGAAGCGCTTCCAAAGGCTGCTTCTGGTTATGATGTTCTGGAGCACGACCTTCGTGTTGATAGCTTGCAGAGGCATTGGTAAATCATTCCTGAGCGCGGTTTACTGCGTTGTTAGATGTATTTTGTTCCCGGGCACAAAGGTATGTATTGCGTCGGGAACGAGAGGACAGGCTATAAATGTCCTCGAAAAGATAATGCTTGAATTAAAGCCACTATCTCCCGAACTATGCGCTGAGATAGATGAAAAACAGACAAAAATCAACGGAACCGATGCAAAGATTGTATTCAAAAATACGAGCGTTATAAAGGTCGTAACGGCAAAGGACTCGGCGCGAGGCAACAGATGTCATGTCCTGCTGCTCGACGAATATCGTCTCATTTCAAAGGATACTATAGATACGGTTCTCAGAAAGTTCCTCACTCTGAGGCGTATGCCGCGATATGAGGAGCTTACGGAAAAAGAACGGAAAATAGAATACGCCAAAGAGAAAAATCTGACAATGTATCTCAGTTCAGCTTATTTCAAAGATCACTGGTCATATGTCAAGTGTCTCGATACCCTCAAGGCCATGCTCGACGACAAGCGCAGACAGTTCGTGTGCGGTTTCCCCTACCAGCTTTCGCTGGAGGAAGGGCTGCTCGACCCGGAGGCCGTCGCCGATGAGATGTCTGAGAACGATTTTTCGGATATCAAATGGCTTATGGAAATGTGCGCCGAGTTTTACGGCTCGGCGGAAGGCGCGTTTTTCGATTTCGATTCTATTTCCAAAAACAGAAAAATAAGATATCCCATACTGCCGGACGGAATATCGTCAAAAATCGGAGCGGCTCAGTCCGTCAGAATACCTCCGAAGCAGAACGGAGAAAAAAGGCTGCTGTCCGCTGATATTGCTCTTATGTCGAGCAAGAAAAACAAAAACGACGCGGCGGCGATATTCCTCAATCAGCTCATGCCCACAAAAACAGGCAGATATACAAGCAACATAAGCTATGCTAACACCTACGAAGGGTTGAGAACCGAGGATCAGGCTCTTATTATCCGAAAGCTGTACGAGGAATTTGACTGCGACTACATTGTCCTGGACACCAATGGTAAAAACTTGCCCCTTTATGCGGCGACGCATAGAGTGCAACGCGGAAGAAACGGGAACGCTGAAATGCCAACCCGAGTGGAAGGATACGCCTAACAACGTATTCACACGCAACGCATAGGTAATGAAACTGTCTGACAGAATATAATTTACCCAAGAGTCCGCGTCATCTGAATTAATAAAGGAAGGTTATCTTGTTATTATCTACAGAAACACTAATTACATGGAATTCGCGCAATAACAAATACTGTGCCTTAATATATCAGATGATAAGATATGCTGAACTTACGGGAAATAAAACCGTAAGAACTATATGATAAAAAACATATAGGATAACAATTTGATAGGTCTTGGTGTCTATGACTGCCTCTCAAGAGATATTTCAGACCCAGAGACGGGTGAGATATACCCCGCTCTCTCCTGCTGCAATAATCCCGAAATGGCTTCGAGATGCACTACGCAGAATGCGCCGAAGGTCATATGGTCGATCAAGGCGAGCGCGCAGTTTAACTCAGACTGTGCCTATATGCTCAGAGAAGCGTTCAGAAGCGGACGAATCCGCCTGCTTTTAAACGAATATGACGGCGATGAAGCTCTTGAGGAATTAAAGGGATATTCTTCCCTTAACCCGCCGGAGAAAATGCTGTTCAGGCTCCCCTACATACACACTACGCTCCTTATAGACGAGCTTGTAAATCTCCAGCATGAGGAATTTGGCGGCAAGATAAAGATTTATGAAAAATCCGGCGCGCGAAAGGACAGATATTCGAGTCTGTCCTATAATTATTTTGTGGCGGTTCAGCTCGAAAACAAGCTGAGCAAAAGGTATAACGCCGGTTCCGAAACCGAGTCGTTTATAATAAAGCCGCCATCAACCAGCACAAGAAAGGCGGTGATGACAGAACATGGCGGACGCAGAAGGAAAACTTGGTATTCCTGATAATATGATACGAGTTTCAAGTAAATTTGCCGCTATTAACAAGCTCATTCTCCGGGACTTGAACAATCCTACCCAAAGCTCGTTTTTTACAAGATACACTAAGGACGATATTTCCAAATATCTTGAAAACCCGTCCCGATATGAAAATCAGCTTCGTGAAGCAGTGGTTTATTTATATTCGGCGAGCTCGCATTTCAGACGTCTTATTCAGTATTTCGTCGGACTTTCCGATTTTGCCTATATCGTAGAGCCTTACAGACTCGACCCGAAAAAGGCCAATGTTAAAACGGTCAATAACAATTACCGCAAGGCGCTGAGTATGCTCAGTTCGATAAACGTGAAAACACAGCTTCCGAAAATACTTACCGTATGTCTGAGAGAAGATGTGTTTTTCGGAACGCTGTGGGTTACTGCCGACAGCGTTACCATACAGCAAATCCCGAGCGAATATTGCCGGATATCGTCTATCGAAGGAAACGTTTTCAATGTAAGCTTTGACTTCTCATTCTTCGATTCGCGAAAAGCTCTTCTTGAATACTATCCCGCTGAATTTCAGCGCAAGTATAAAACGTATCAGGCTAACCCGGGACAAAGATGGATAGAGCTCGATTCTCCTACTTCTTTTGCCGTCAAATGCAATTCGGATATTCCCGATTACGCCGTACCTCCCTTCGCCGGAGTGTTGAGAGAGGTTTTTGAGCTCGAAGACTATCGAAGCCTGAAGCTTACAAAGACGGCTCTCGAAAATTACGCGATGATAGCTATGAAGCTTCCCTATAACAAAGACGACGGAAGCTGGATACTCGACTACGAAAAGGCGAGAGAGTTCTGGAGAAATCTTGACTCGGTATTGCCGGAGGAGATAGGTTCTGTTCTTACTCCGATGGAGATGGATAAGATCAGCTTTGAAAGAGCTCATTCGGGGGACGAAAACACTATAGCCGCCGCGGAGGAAGCTCTGTTTACGGCGGCGGGAGTCTCTTCCCTGCTTTTTAATAACGACAAAGCTTAATTGTTTAGGCTGCATACGCAGAAATGCGTATGAAAAATAACCCATTGAATTGCTGGAACACCCTTAGAGCCATATCAACCACAACATAGATTTGAAATAAAGTCAAGTGCGACGGTATGAAAATGATATGGATTGGGCAATCAGCAGCGAAGCCCCGAACAGGGGAACGTTCAACGACTATCCTTTACGGGAGTAGACTCGCAAGCTATTGGCGAGCCGAAGTGGTGGGCACCCATTTGGGTGAAGATATAGTCTATACTTTATCGAAAGATAAAGGGCCGCAAGGCCGGCGCGGAGTAGCGTCCGTATGTGTGTTTAAATGTTAAAAAAACTGGAGGAATACTATTGACGAAACCCAAGGTCGATCTGACCGGCAGTAGATTTGGAAAGCTGACGGTTATGAGACAGGCAGAGGATTATGTTTATGAAAACGGAAAAAGGCGAACGCAGTGGGAGTGTAGATGCGACTGTGGAAATACTGTATTTGTTGAACAGAGCAATCTAAAACGAGGAAATAGTTCCAGTTGCGGATGCTTATGCCGCGAGCTTAATATCAGAAGGTCGACCAAGCATGGAGATAAGCATACGAGACTGTATCGTATATGGTGCGGTATAAAATGTAGATGCCAGAACGAGAATTCAACATCGTATAAAAATTATGGTGCTCGCGGAATAACAATGTGTAAGGAATGGCAAGACTCTTATACACATTTTAAAGAATGGGCATTTAACAATGGTTATACCGAAACTAATCACCTGTTATCGATTGATAGACTCGACGTTAATGGTGATTATACGCCAGAAAATTGTAAATGGTCAGATCCAAAAGAACAGGCTAACAATCGAAGAAATACAGCATTTATTACATTTAACAATGAGTCGCATTCATTATCAGAGTGGTCTGACATTGTTGGAATAAAATATCACACATTATTTGCGAGAATATATAAATTAGGATGGGACTTGGGCGACGCGCTGAGACCATCACAGCAAGATAACATTTAAACATACACACAAGCTAATATAACAGTCTTCAAACGCCTTGCTACTTTCAATCAAGGCAGATCAGGCAATTACTTATGGCATCGTAAAGAACATAGGAGACGCGATAAACAGGTTCCTGCAATCGCAGTCTTATGGCAAGAATTTCCGGGTAAACTTCCTCGATGTGTCTCCCTTTAACCGCAAGGAAACGGGAGACGCATATTTAAAGGCTGCTTCTTACGGAGCGCCTACAATATCGGCCTACTGCGCCTCCCAGGGCATCGGGCAGGCAGAGCTTGATTCGATGAGCTTTCTTGAGAGTAATGTTCTTAGATTGCATGAAATGTTCAAGCCGCTTCGGAACTCCTCTCAGATGAGCTCCGACAGTACGGACAGCAAGGGTGCTACCGACGAGGGCGGCGCGCCGACAAAGGATGACGACGAACTTTCGCAAAGCGGAGAACAGTCAAGAGAAGATTCTGACGATTGGTGAAATTAAATGAAGTTAATATATGTGTTTGATGAAGCCGCCAAGAGCAAGCTGCTCGAGGCGGGTTTTGTTTTGCTTAAAGAAGACCTGAAAGGCTCTGTCTATATCTTTCATTACGACGAGGTTCTCAAAGATGCCTGCGCAGGTCTTGAATACGTTATCTCCGACGCACTCAGCTTTTAGCGAGTTACAGAAGAGATGAAGGAGGTTGAGATGGAAGCAGACAAATTGCCGCGCAAGGTTATGCGTGTAACTTACGCTGCGTCTCTGACTGATATATGCGAAATAAACTCGTCCTTTGACAGAGGTATTTTGCGCGTGGCTTACCCGGGGCTTAACCGAAATAACAGCCACATTTCCAAAGAAGCATTTGAAAAGGCCGCACCGACAAGATTTAACTGCCCTCTCGTCTGCAACTATAACCGAGACGAGGATAAGTTCGGCGGACACGACGTTGAACTTGTGCGCGACAAGGACGGGACGCTGACTCTTATAAACGCCACCGACCCCGTTGGAGTAGTGCCGGAAAGCGCCGGATATTGGTGGGAGCTTGTGACCGAGCCCGACGGCTCGGAGCACGAGTATTTCTGTACGGATGTAATTTTCTGGAAGAGGCAGGAAGCTTACAAGAAGATAAAAAGGGACGGCATTACTGCCCAGTCTATGGAAATTACCATAAAGGACGGAGAGGAAAAGGACGGCGTAATTTACATCTACGATTTTGAGTTTACTGCCTTTGCTCTTATCGGCGTTGAGCCGTGTTTTGAGAGCGCGTCTGTGGAACTTTTCGCCAGACAGCATTTCAGAGAGCAGTTTACCGAAATGATGAAGGAATTCAAAGAATGTTTCAGTTTGATCGGTACATCTGATGATGATAACGATAATACCCCAAAAACAGATTATACGGAAGGAGGAAAAGGGAAATTGCAGGAAAAAACTGAGCTTGCCGCAAAGTACGGCATAGACACGAAAAGCCTGGACTTTTCTCTCGAAGATTTCACGCTCGAGGAGCTCGAGGAAAAATTTAAATCGATGACATCCGTCGAACCGGAGCGGAGCGAAGAAAAAGAAGATTTTGCACTGACGAGCAATATCAGAAACGAGCTCAGCCGTGTTCTCAGCGAGCTTGATCATGTAAGCTTCGATTGGTGCGATGAGCCGTTTGCGCGTTACATCTACGAGGACAGCGATATCGAAGCGGGAGAAGTATACGGCTGGGATCGCACCGACTGGCTTCTCTATGGTTTCAAATTCTCTCTTGACGGCGACGCCGCGAAAATAGACGCAGAGAGCAAAAAGCGCAAAAAGTACATAATCGCGGATTTCGACGAGGGCGGAGAGGAAGGCCAGAACTCTCCCTTTATGGAATTTTGCAGAAAGGCAGAGGAGCGCCTCGCCTCCACCAAGGAATTGGAAGTGAAATACGAAGCTTCCGAGAAGGCGCTTGGCGAGGCCGAGGCCGAGCTGGAGTTTCTGCGTAAATTCAAGCAAGATACCGAGTCTGCCGCAAAGGACGCCGCTCGCGAAGAGGTATTTACCAAATTCGGAGATCTTTCCGGCGTGGAAGCCTTTGAAACTCTGCGTGAAAATTGCGCCGATTACGACGTGGAGACGCTTGAGGAAAAATGCTACGCGATACGCGGAAGACAGGCGCAGGGCGCGCAGCAGGCAAATTTCAATCTCGAAAACAAAACGCCTAAGCTCAAAGTAGAGACGGCAAAGGCAAAACACGAGGATGACGAGCCCTATGGAGATCTCTTTATTAAATACGGCTCTGACAAAAACAACTAACAATTATGTATAAGGAGGAATAAACAATATGTCTCATGGTGTAGTTAGAACGGACGACCTTATGGGCACCGATGTCCGCTCTGAAGTTATATCTGTAAAGTATATGGGCTCCGGCTCCACTGCCACCGCTATTGACAATGGCTGTGTTGTCAAGCTGGACGGCCTTATCAGCCACGACGTTTATAAAGGCGTCACCCCCGCAGCCAGCGACGCGCTTTCCAGCATCGTTCTCATCGCTTCTCCCGAGGTTATGTACGACGAGCGTAAGCGTAACCTTGACGAGTTTGAGAACGAGGCAGGCGAGATTTCCCGCGGTTATACCCTTCGCAGCGGCAACGTGTTCTCCGTAACTGCCGACGCTCTCGACTTCAATACAAGCGAGGCGACTGACGGTAAGAAAGGTTCTGTTGTAGAGCTTAAGGCCGGAGTGAAGCTCAATGTAAAGACCGGCAGCGCTACGAGTGGTTCTACCGTTGTAGGCACGGTTATCGACAAGGAAGTAAACTCCAGATACACCTACTACGTTATCAAGGTAGCGTAATTTAGAAAAGGAGGGATTATAATGTCTGAAATGAATGAAATTGTAAAACTCGCCGTAGACAACTACAAGGGCAGAGTTGAGAAATACAGCGCAAAGCAGGCTAACGAGGTTCTTCATGCCGCTCTCGTAGAGGCAAACGGCGGCAAGACGACTCTCGATTACAGAGCAATCCGCGACGGCAAATGCACGGGGCTTTTCACTATCATAGAGGAGATTCTCGCGAACACCGTAAATGAAGGACTTACGGGCGACGAATTCTTCAACCAGTTCGTTGAATACCGCAATGTCGCCGACGGCGATAAAAATGAGTTCGTCGTAGAGGACAACATACTCTACACCGTTGCCGAGGTTGCCAGAGGCACTCAGGGCGTTCGTCGCCAGAGACTCGGCGGCGCATCCACCACTTCCATTCCCGTTACGAGCAAGATGGTTCGTATTTACGAGGATCTTGACCGCATTCTCGCAGGCCGCGTTGACACCAACGTACTCATCAGGAATGTTTCCAACTCCTTCAGCAAGAAGCTTCTCGACGATATCTACGCGCTCTGGAGCTCCGTCACTGCGTCTCAAATCGGCGGTTCCGCATACTTCCCCACCGCAGGCGCTTATGACGAGGATACCCTTCTCGACCTCATATCCCATGTTGAGGCGGCTGCCGGCGGCAAGACCGCCACTCTCGTTGGCACCAAGAAGGCTCTTCGCAACCTGAAGGAGTCTATCCAGGGTAACAATGCCAAGGACGAGCTGCACGCTATGGGCTACTACGGCAACTTCTATGGCACTCCCTGTGTCGCTATTCCTCAGCGCCATCAGATAGGCTCTACGAATTTCGTCCTCGACGATAACGTTATTACCGTTGTTGCCACCGACGAGAAGCCTATCAAGGTAGTCCATGAGGGCAATCCCCTTATTCTTATGGGCAATCCCGCGGATAACGCCGACCTCACTCAGGAATTCACCTATTCCGAGAGATATGGCCTTGGCCTCGTTCTTTCCGGCGGCAATTCCGGCATCGGCATTTACGAGATGACCGCCTGATAAAAACAATTTTAAGAGCCCGTGGCCTTGCTTGCCACGGGCTCTTACCGAAATGAAAGGATAATAAATAATGGCTAATACAAAAAATACTAAAGCTGTCGCGAGTGTAAATAAAAGCGAGAAGCCCGTATCGGATAAAAGTTCTTTTGTTGAGAAAGAGAACATCACTCCGGAATCTACCCCGGAACAGGCTCCCGCAAAGCAGGAAAAGCTGTCCCCGAAGGAGATAGACCTCAACCAGTATATAACTGTAAGAAACGGCTTTCAGGGAAAGCTCGTTTACAAGAGCTCCAAAACCGGCGAGAAATTCGTTTGGGAGGGCTTTGGCGACGAGCAGGAAATAGATCTTCGTGAGCTTCGCAACGCAAAAAGCTCCGCAAAGCGCTTCTTCTCCGATAACTGGTTTATGTTCAGCGACGAATTCGCATGGGTAATAGACTTCCTCGGCATTCGCCAGTATTACAAAAACGCAGTTTCCATAGAGGAGTTCGATGCTCTCTTTGATAAAGAACCGGAGGAGCTTGCGGATATAATTTCCGAGCTTTCCGAAGGACAGAAAAAGTCTCTCGCGTACAGAGCTTTAGAGCTCATATCCTCCGATAAGCTCGATTCGAGGAAGAAGATTTCCATGCTTGAGGAGACTCTTGGCGTAGAGCTTATCGAAAAATAAGAGGTGGTCTGATTGGATATCTCTTACGATGTTTTTACCGCCGCGTTTCTGAGAAAGATTTCCGAGTATGAGCTTCTGTCGCTCGGAGAAGAAACGAGAACGGATATCGTTGACGGTTATATGAAATCTGCGCTCAACAAATTTAAAAAAGTTTGCAAACACGACTTTTTTGCCGCCGATAACGGGCCTGCTCTAAGGACATTTACTCTGGACATTTCCGAAGATGAGCTCATCGAAATAGCGGATATAGTGTCCGATGGAATGGTAGTCTGCTGGCTAAAACCTTATGTATATCAGCAGGAGCTTTTGCAGAACGTTATCAGTTCCAAGGATTACACCCAGTATTCCCCTTCCGAGCTGCTTATGCGCGTCGGGAACGCATACGACAAAGCAGGCAAGGAATTCACCCGGGCTGTGAAGGATTACAGCTACGATCACGGGGATCTTACGGCGCTGCATTTATGACAGATCTTGTTTCCAAAGCTCTGCTCAAGGATTACTTCCACAATCTCGTGGGTCTCTTTTTCAAGATCCTCCCGATACGAGAAAAAGGAGAGGCGAGCCTTCCCGATTACATGCAGAAGCTACAGGCGGAACTGCTCGGCTGCCAGAGCCTTGTGTCCGGCCTTAAGAACAACGCCTCACTTGTTTCTCTGCTCTCGATACTTCAATACCTCATTGATAATCCCGAGTGCAGCGTTGCAAGAGTGCGTCGGGAGGTTTTCGACGCGATAGCGATATGTAATAAGCTGGAGGCTTCTTATTCCATTAAGGACGAAGGTGGTGTTTGTAATGTCTGATGTATGGGATATATACGCTGACAGAGCTTCCGTTCGCGGTTTTTCCAAAAGGGACGCCGTTATAAAAAGAGAGATCCGGGCAATTCAAAATATGCTGCCGGACAATCCCTCTTATCAGACGGCTGAAATCTATCTGCCGGAACACGGCTACAACATAAGCGATGAATACGCCGAAATCTGCAGACTTGCCATAATAAGCTCGGCCAATAAAGACGAGAAAACAGTCATATCCATGCCCGGAGAAGAAATCAGGGCAGGCTCTCTTATGAAGTGGATGGATAGCTTCTGGCTCATAACCGAAAGAGACGCCGATACTACGCTTTACACGAAAACCAAAGCCGTTCAGTGCAACCATCTGCTCAGATGGGTATCCTCGGATAACGAGGTAATCGAACAGTGGTGCATAATCGAGGACGGAACGAAATTAGAGATAGTTTCCGTACAGAGTAATCTGTATGTAAAATTCCCATCGAATTGCTGGAAAACCCCAAATTGTGCCGACAGCCTTAGATAAGGCCGGCACAGCTCATACCGCTACAACGTATGGTTGAAACACCAAGGCGTGAAAGCAGCGAAAGCAGAAAGAAGCGTATGAGATAGCGCATGGTCAAATCCTAAACGCACTAATAACGGGCAATCAGCAGCGAAGCCCCGAACAGGGGAACGTTCAACGACTAAGCGCCGTCAAGCGACGGACAGCGGTGGGCTCCTGTTATAGAAGGCAGGATGAAGATATAGTCTGCTCTCGCGGGAAATCCGCGAGGAAAGAGCTTAGCGAGCTCTGTGTAATTTATAATCTAAAGGAAGATTTAATGAGAAGAAATGATTTAACAGGAAGACGTTTCGATTATCTGAAAGTTGTCGAGTATGCCGGAAACGATAATCGCGGGAATTCAACGTGGCTATGTGAATGTGAGTGCGGCAATTCAAAAGTAATTAGCGGATACCATTTACTCAGAGGGGATATCAAATCCTGTGGGTGTAAGGCTCATGTTTTTACCGATGAGAGAAAAGCTCGTATCAGCAAGGCCAAAACCAAGCATGGTTTATGTAACACCCGGTTGTATTACATCTATGACAATATGATAAAGAGATGCTACAATCAATCTTCCGAAAAATATCCCAACTACGGAGGACGCGGGATTACTGTATGCGACGAATGGAAAGAAGACCGTACTTCCTTTTTCGAATGGGCTGTACGTTCTGGATATAATGACCGTCTCACTATTGACAGGATCGATGTCAACGGAAATTATTGTCCCCAAAATTGTAAATGGTCAACGCAGGAAGAACAGGCGAACAACCGCACGTCAAACCGTTATATAAGCTGTAATGGTGAAACGCATACTATAGCCGAGTGGTCAAAGTTGAAGAATATACCGGCTCCGACCTTATACGCGAGGGTTTATCGTGGTTGGTCTGTAGAAAAAACATTAAATACTCCTTTGAAAAAATTATAAATTGCAAATAACAATCAGGATCTTACAGCCGAATTTGAAGACAGAAATTTCGTTGTGACGCGAGGCGACTCCCGCATTTATATGACGATAGCGAAGACTGTCGAGTCTGTACGTTTGGATAGAACGAACAGATTTCTGATAGACGACGAGAACTCACCTATTCAGCTTGCGTATACCCTGTCCAAACCCCTTAAGCTTGGAGGAACGTATAACGGCGAAGGAGTGTTCAAATTTATACTACAGGAGGTTCAGTCTACTGAGGACGATAACCTCGAACTCCATATAGCCGATTATTATAAACACTTCCCGAAACATCCGCCCGCAGGCGGTATTACAGCCGAACAGCCCGCCTCAGACGAAGGCGACGGCGGAGGCGGAAAGAAGGTGTGGCTGTAAATGCAGTTGGAGGATTTTTACGATTATAAAAACCAGCTTATGGGAGACATCATTACAAACGAAGCCATAGTGCGTCTCATAGACGATAATATCAGCGTTGAAGACGCCGCCTCTCTCATCTACTCGCAGGTATTCCCCTATGAATACGTAGACGAGACGGTTCAGGAGGGCAAAACCTTTGTCTGCTTTGATGTGGATGTTCAGAAGTCCCAGGGCAGCACATACCTATTCCCCATTATTTATGTATGGGTTTTTACACACAAAAGTCTGCTTCGTCTGCCGAACGGCGGCGGAGTGAGGACGGACAAACTTGTTTCCGAAATAGCGAAGGCGATAAACGGAAGCAGGCAGTACGGTCTCGGCGAACTTGACTTATATGCGGTCAAGCGTTACGCCCCGATGACTGATTTTCAGGGTAAGGTCATGACCTTCTATGCTAAGGAATTCAACAGGCAATACAATAAGGATAAATACACACCTTCCAACAGAAAGGCGTGATACTATTTGCAAAGCCTGTTATATAGAACAGATGTTCGGATAAACGATTATATCACTGTGGTGATACCCACGGTGGGTGAAATCATAGACAGCGAGCCCGAATATTACGGCGCGATATCCATGCTGACCTCAATGCCGATAGACATGATGGTTCAGCTTGACGATATCGGTATCGACTTTACCACGATAGATGAATATGAGCTTTTTCTTATTCTTTTCAACTCTTTAAAAAACATGGACACGAAATTGATATTTGGTTCCCTAAATCTAAGCACCTTTCGTCCGAGCGTAAACACGCAAAACGGCGAGGTGATACTTGTTAACGGAGAGGGAGCCGTAATAGACCGTGAAATACATAACCAGATTGCTTCCTCTCTCAGAAAAATACACGGCCTTGAAAAGAACGTTCGCAAACCCGGAAATAAAGAAGCGAGAGATTTCATGATCGACAGAGCGAGAAGAAAACAAAAGAAAAGGCGCAAGGCTGAGGAGGAATCTCAGCTTGAAAAGTTAATAGTAGGTCTTGTAAATACAAGCGAGTTTCCTTATAACTACGCTGATGTTCGCGAGCTTTCAATATATCAGTTCAACCAAAGTTTGTGGCAGATAACACACAAGATAAACTACGACAATATTATGCATGGCGTCTATGCTGGAACGGTAGACGCTAAGGAGCTAAGTCAGGATAACCTGACCTGGCTTATTATTAATAAGGAGGAAAGATAAATTATGAGTCCTAACGTTAACGACCTCACGATTACGAGCCTCGAGACTATTACCGCCTTTGATATCCTCACCGGCGATTTTCTCTTTACGCTCGACGAGCTCCAGAACGCTTCCATAAACAACACTCAGGAAAAGAGCGATATTACCGGTAAGCAGGGGCGTAAGCTCAATAGCCTTAAGAGAAACAAGGCGGTGACCGTAAGTGCTACCAACGGCCTTGTCTCTGCCGGACTTCTTGAGCTTCAGACAGGCAGCAAATTTACCAAGAAGGATACGCCTGTAAAGTGGACTGACTATCTCACCGTAAATACCAACGCCGCTACCACGAGCTTCAAGGCTATCGGCACCGCCGGCGCTGAGATCGAAAAGGTCTATATAAAGAATTCCGACGGTACACTCGGCACTGTTCTTACCCAGAACGCCACTGCTGCCGAGGGCAAGTTTGCATACGATCCCTCTACTAAGGCGCTCAGCTTCAATTCCGGGGATATCGCTGACGGTACTGAGATCGTTGTCTATTACAACCGCAAGATCAACGCCAATGTTCTCGATAACATGAGCGACAGCTACTCCGCAAAGGCCACTCTTTATATTGACGCCCTTGCCGAGGATTCCTGCTCCAACGTATATCGCGTACAGTTCTATATCCCGAGGGGCGACGTAAGCGGCGAGTTCAATCTTGAGATGGGCGACAACCAGACCGTCCACGCTTTCGAGGCCGAGTCTCTCGCGGGCGGCGGCTGCGGCGGCTCCGGCAGCGGCAAGCTCTGGTCTATGACTATCTTCGGCGCCAATGCCGAGGATGCCGCGTGAGGCCGAGCATGACGGCTAAAAAAATCTGCAAGGTCTGCGGCAAGGAATACGAGTGCTGCAAAACCGAACGCTTTAACGTTTTTCGTTGGCAGGACGTAGCCTGTTGCCCCGAGCACGCCGAGATTTATTTCGAGCGAGTTGCTCAGGCACGCTCTCAGGCTCCGGTTATTCAGGAGCCGGAACCGGAAGTCTACGAATCCATAACGGAGAACGCGGAAGACGAAGCGGAAGACGAAGCTCTCATGAGCACCGAGGCGAAGCCCGGGAAGCTCTGGAAACGAAAATAATTAAATACTGATGACGGCTGTGTTCTCTTATATGAGACACAGCCGTCCGTTCATAAGAGGTGAGATATTGGAGCGGACAAAATTCAACGTGGATAAAGACAGAGAAAAAAGAAGCTATAACGGAATTACATTTGACTCAATACTTGAAATGAAATATTATCGCGACGTACTTTGCCCTTTATTGGAGAGCGGTGACGTAACCGAGTACGAATTACAAAAGCCATACGAACTGCAACCTAAGTTCGTTCACGATAACAAGTCCGTTAATCCCATTACATATGTGGCGGATTTTTTTATTAAATTCAAGGATGGCAGCGAAAGGGTGATAGACACAAAAGGCTGCCCCGACGCGACGGCGCGAATCAAGCGCAAAATGTTCTGGTATCATTACCCGGATATAGACTATAGCTGGGTATGTTATTCCGCCACCGACGGAGGATGGTGCGAATACGACTACGTTAAAAAACAAAAAGCCTTGAGAAAGAAGGCCAGACAGAAGAAAAAGGAGGAACTGCCGGATGGCAAAGACGAAAACTAACAGGATTTCAATAAACGCGCTTGAGAAGGCGCTTCAGGATAAAGAGCCCGCGGAGCATGAGTTTGAATGGAACGGTCTTACCGTCACCGTAAAAAAGAGGCTCGGTTTTGAGGGTATGATGAGACTTGTTAACAACGTAACGAGTCTGTGTTTTTCCGCTGACGGCACGTATCTGCCCGAGGTGGGAGATTTCGCCCTCTGCTGCGGCGTAATCGAAGCATATACGAACCTTTCTCTTCCTGCTAATACAGAAAAATGCTATGAACTTGTTTCTGCTTGCCGGGATCTTGTAACGCATATAGTTCTTGACTGCATCGACGACGCGCAGTTTAAGGCTATCAGACAAGCCATAGATGAGAAAATACACTACCGCGCTCAGTCAAACATTGAAGCGCTCAACCTACAGATGAGCGAAGCCATTTCCCGTTTGGACGAAATGAGTGAAAATATATTCTCACTCTTTGAGGGTATAGAGCCCGAGACCATCAGAGAACTTGCCTCCGCTATGGCGGAAAACGGATTTGACGAGGAAAAGCTTGTCAAGACATATTTTGATGTTAAGCAGGATTATGAATCGAAAGATGGCGGAAATGAATAATGCCGGAAATTAACTGGGACTCCATCCTGGAGAAAGCCCAGGCTTGTGTAGCCAAGCCTGAAAATCAGAAAAAGATAGAGAAGCTTAAAGATAATTACATCTTGAATAATAAGTCCGGAGGACGCAGTTTCTACGGGCAGCATACGCCCGTGGAGGCTGGAGAAGCTTTCGGGCGCGTTCTCAGGGCTACCATACAAAGTTCAGACCTTCCTTCCGGAGTTATCAGTCTTCTGGAGGACTACGACGTAAGCAAAGCATATAAAATCAGTAACGGCAAATATATGGTATTCGTATCTTTTAATAAAGACACGCTCAGAGAAAGTATGAGTACCTTTAAAAGCTACTATAACGTGGATATAGCCGAACTTTACAATAACGGCGTAGACCATATAATGCCGCAGATATGGGAACGAACGCCGGACGGGAAACTCGAGATAAGCAACAATTATATACCCGGTGCTCATTTCATGGAACAGGCGGTAGTCGATTTCTTTGGAAACTTCGGAAGTGAGTATGACGTTCTTGAAATTGTTATAGAGGGCGACGACATTAATTCACTCCGTGGCAAAGAACGCAGCGAGTCCTGGATGGCATATAAGGACAGGTATAAATAAAATTCGGTATGAAAATATAATTTGCATTTTAAATACAGTTTAGAAGGATTGGTTTCTTACCAATCCTTCTATTTATAAAGGACGGTGAGAATGTATAAATGGCTGATTTCAAACTTGTAGTCGGAGTCGATACTAAAGCGAGCTACGACGAGATGCGCAAAGAAATCAACGCAGTCGTAAGAGCTTTAAACAGCGACACCAACGTAAACAGACGAATCAGACTTACAATGGAAGAGCTTCCAGTAAAACAGATGCAGCAGAAGCTTTCTGATATATTCAGAAACATGCAGGCGGGTTCGGCGCAGGTAGTAGAGTCCATGAAAGATATCAGCCGTGTCGTGTCGGAGATAAACTCTAAAAATTTCGACATGCATTTTGATATAACGGATGCTCATTCGGTGCAGGAAAATCTTGGACGGTATGTTGAAAAAATCAGAGAATATATAAGAGAATTATCTGAGGCTTACGACGCAGTAACGCACATAACGAAGCATCCTACCTGGGCAGCGAAGGTCGGCACGGATATGAATAAAGAGCTTGCCGCCATAGCCGCATCTGCTGGAACATTTGAAAAAACGCTTGCGGGAATGGAGTCAAGACTGAACAAAGTCTCCTCGGTAGCCGGAGCGGAACGAGTAGCAAAGGATGCCCTCGTATACTGGAACGAGCTGCTCCCCGTTCTGCAAAAAGCACAGGAAATAGGTATTGTTGCGAAAAGCTCCGTTTTTGGAGTATTTCCGGAAGCTCCGAAAACGGATATAACCGCATTAAATAATAGTGTATCGAATTTAATAAAGAATCTTGGAATAGTAAATTCGGAAACCCAGGAAACAAGTCGTGCATTAGAAACAGAGTCCGGTAAAATTGATGCTCTGACTCAGACTTATGATACCCACACCAAGTCTGTCAGCGCTGCCGCTGCTGCCGAAAATCAGAAGAAAGATACTTCCAGCACCCTTGTCGGTGCGTTGGAAGAAGAAAAAGTTTCTCTTGAAGAGGTTACAGATGCTACTGAAAAAACAGGCAAATCTACCAAGAAAACCACTCAGGAACTTGCTCAATTTAAAGTGCAGATTAATGAGCTTGCGAGTAACAGCTCTGCGATTAGCAAGTCATTCGGTGGTGTTTCAAAAGACGTAACGGAAGAGGAAAAAGCTCAAATCTCTGATCTTACTGAACGTTACAGACAGTGGAGGATAGCGCTTGAAGAAGTAAGAGCCGAGAAAGGCTTTGCCTCTGAAGGCAAGAAAAGCCTTGAAATGCTTCGGGCAGAATCGGCTGCAATACAGGATAGCGTTAACGCAATAAATGCCAGACGCGAAGCGCAGAAATCTTCCGAAGCAAACGCCCAGAAGGAGCTCCGGACGAACATACAAAGAATCAACCTTCTGAAGCAGATAACTCAGGCGACGATGGAGGTGGAGAAAGCCCGGCGCAACTGGACAGCCTCCTTACACGGAAGCACAAGCAATGAATATAAAAATCTTGAAGGCTATCTTAGCAGGCTTAAAGAGATAAAGCACACCCTGGAATCCGGTAATATAGGCAAGGCCAAAGAAGATCTCGCGAGGCTGCGCAGTGAGTTTAAAAACACTGCACAGGTAATAGCCGCAGCTAACGAAAATACAAAGAGCTTTTTATCCAGAATGGGCGGGCTCGGACAAAAGTTTGCTGCCTGGTTCAGCGTAACGAGAGTTGTTATGGCGGCTGTGAGAACCATTCGCAGGATGATATCTGCAAGCATCGAGCTTGACAGTGCCCTTACGCAGCTTCGCATAGTTACAAAAGCAAACGAAGCGGCTATGAATGACTTTTCAAAAAGCGCCGCGGCTTCTGCTGAACGTATAGGCGCGTCCATAAGGGACATAGTTGACAGCGCCACAACATTTGCAAGACTTGGGTATTCTCTTGAAGAGTCCGGAATTCTCGCAAAATATACAGCTATGCTCAAAAATGTCGGCGACATTGAAGTTGGCGACGCTCAGAACGCTATTACCGCCATATTCAAGGCGTTCAAGGATTTGAATATCAAAGATATCGAATCTGTTATGAATAAGCTTGTGGTAGTCGGCAATAATTTCCCGATATCCGTTGCTCAAATCGCGGAAGGAATGAATAATGCTTCCTCGTCGCTCGCTGCCGCAGGTAATAGTTTTGAACAGTCCGTGGCGCTGCTTACTGCGGCAAACACCACTATTCAGGATATTTCCAAAGCCTCTACAGGACTTCGCACTATCTCCGCGCGCATACGTAATACAAAGACGGAGCTTGATGAGCTTGGCGAGGCTATGGAGGAAGCTAAATACGAAGAACTCGTAAAGGCGCTCACAGACCAGAAGGTCGCGCTCGTAGACTTAAACGGAGAATACCGCAGTACATACGACATTATTAAAGATGTTGCGGCGGTATGGGGCGAGATGACAAGTAAAGAGCAGGCTGCCATGGCAACGGCTCTTGCAGGCACAAGACAGCAAGCAATCTTATTCTCTCTTATAGATCAATTTCAGGAAGCTTCGGGAGCGATGAATGCTATGGAAAATAGCGCCGGAGCTTTAAAAGATGCTTACGCTGAGTTTATGGAGAGCGTTCAGGCTCACATTAATCAGTTTAAGGCTGCGTTTGAGAAGCTTGCTTCGAGCTCATTTACGCGGGACTTTTTGAACGGCATAATAGACTTAGGAACGATTCTCGTAAAAATACTCGAAGTTCTTATGAAAATTATAGGAGCCGTCGGAGGGCTTAACACAGTTCTGGCGGTAACCGCCTCTCTTTTAGTAGCAATAAATTCGCAGAGGATAGTCGCCCGATTCACGAAAATTTATGATGGATTAAAGAATGTAGTTAATGTTATAAGGAGTCTCAGAAGCGAGACGGCCATAGCCGTGCAAGGCACAACCAGGTTCTCAGGAGCGCTCAAAGGATTGGGAGTATCGGCAAACGCTGCTGTCGCCTTTGGATTAACTGCGATGTTCCTCGCTCTAAAGGCGCTCTCCTCCGCTATTCAAAAACACAGAGAGGAAAGACGCGAGGAACTTTCGGAGAGCAGAGAGGCTTCGATTGCCAACCTAAATGAAAGCAAAAATCTGTATGAGCTTTACTCTGCCTATCTCGACGCCAAATCCGCAATGGACGACAGCGTTGAAAGCAAGGAAGCTCTCAAGAAGGCTTCCGAGGCGCTATCTAAAGCTCTTAAACTGGAAGGCCGCGCGGCGCACGCAACGACGGAAGAGCTGAAAGAGCTGACGTCTAAGGAACTCGAAAAGGCTTTGGACGACGCAAGAAACGCCGCTGACGTTTCCGAGAAGAGACTTGTTGATTACAAGCCTCTTTTTAATAACGGCAGAGAAGAATATAATCCCGCGTTAATGCAGATATACGAAGCGGCTGACGATCTCGGCGTGAATATCGAGACTGGCTCTCAGGCAGAAAAAGCTTCCGCGCTCATTAAGGTTTATGATGAGCTTATCAGAAAAAGAAACGAAGCGTTGTCATCTAAGGATACGGAGAATCGCTTTTATGGATATCTTACCGCTGCTTTGGAGCTGCTTGAGGACGACGCCGAGAAACTTAAAGAAGACTATAAGGCTCTTGTGGAAGCGGAAAAACGCTATAACGACGTCCTTAATGATACTGTCAAGATCATAAATGAGGCAACTGCCGCAGCGGAAAGGTACGAGGCAAATATCAGCGAGTTCAGTGAGATTTTAAAATCTTTGACCGAGGCTCGCTCTTTACTGAACAGTCTCCGTGAAGAGCAGATTTCTGACGAAGGACTTACGGCGGAGACCATAGCGAAGCTTGCCGAGGCCGACAAGGATTATCTTGACTACCTTTACGAAGAAAACGGCGTACTGAGACTCAATACCGATATTTTAAAGGAAAATATCAAGACTAAGGCTGCGTATGAGACCAGCGAAATCGAGCTCGAAATAAGCTCTCTCAAGAAAGCAAACGAGGAGTTGAAGGAAAATCTTGAGCTCCTTGAGGAAAAGCGCAGGCTCGGAAATGACGGCGGAGCCTATAACGACGCCATCGCGGATACGAGCGAGCAAATAAGAAAGAATAACAAGACAATAGAGCGAAACCAAAGGCTTTTGTCTATATATTCGACTTTGCTTCCCGGCATCTATCAAAGCGCCATTGACGGCTTCACCGACACGGCCTTTACGATAGACTCCGTAATCGAGCGTTTTACGACCCTTGCCGATATTCAGGCTTCGGTAGCCGAAAGCTTTACCATGTCTCTTGAAAAGGCGCTTGAATTTGCCAAGGTATATCCCGAAATACTCGATAACGCAAGTCTCGCCGCAAACGGGCAGATAACTCTGAACGAGGATGTGGTAAATTCCTTTATAAGCGGCAAGAAGAGCCAGCTTCAAAGCGTTATCGACGGCAGGATCAAGGAGCTTGAGGTCGAGAAAGGCAGCTACGAAACAAAACGGAAGTTTTATGAAGCGCAGTTAAAGCTCGCCCAGAATATGGCCTCCGGCGGAGAAGACGCCGTAAGACTTGCGGCTGCCGCCATGTCGGGCGATGAAAAGGAATTTGCCCGAATAGCCAAGGAGAGCTTTGAAAACGTAGACGCCAATGCTTCCGCAGCGGCTTACAACATGGCGCACAACGTCATGATAAATGCGCAGCGTTCCGCCGAAGACCTTGCTAAGATGGCTCAGCAGGCTCATGAGACGGCTAAGGCTGTTGATGGCGCAGGCAAGGGCATCGTTCAGGGCAGCGCCAATCCGATTATAATAAGCGCGGGAGGCGTAAAGGCTTCCCCGATGAACATAAGAGAGTATGTGGGCAGCTTTAACAGAGCCGAGCGCGAGCGCAAGGCCGCTTCCCTTCTCTCCGGATATATTACGAGATTAAAAGATGGGGCTTCCGCTTACACCGATGCTATCGCGCAGATAGACGGACAGATAGCCATGCTCGAAGCTCTCAGAAGCGCTCCTCTCTCACGCTTTAAAAGCGGCTCCGGTTCTGGTTCCGGCTCGAAATCCGCGAAGAAAGAAATCGAAGAATATCTCGCGGAGATAGACGAATATTACAAGGCCAGAAAGCGACTTGAATCGGCTTCTCTGAGTATTGATGAAGTGCAGGCAAAGCTTTCTCTTGAGGCGAAGCTTCATAATCAGGAAATATCCGGACGCACCGAAGAACTTTCGGAGCTCCGCAAAGAAATAGAACTTGCGGCGGATGAATACAATAAGCTTGTGGCTTATGGAATATCGGGTAACGTTGACTATAGGAAGCGCCCTGTTGTTTCCGCCGAAGAAATGCGTAAGTATCATCCGGAATTTGACGGAGACTACGCTACCACCTATGACCAGGGATATACCGTATACGACAAAAACGACAGACAATACGCCATTATCATTACTCCTATTCTTGAAGACGGAACGGTTCTTGATCAGGACTCCCTCAATGCGTATTTTGATTCTTTAGACCCGGATAACATTCTCGGCTCCGACGAGAAAAAGCTTGTAATTCATGTTGAAGCAGAAGGCGACAGCGAATTCTGGCATAACGGAGAATTTGACTGGGAAGGTTTTAACGACACTCTTATTGACTCAAAAGAAAAGCATCTTGAGGCTTATTTGAACATGGAGGAGCTGAGCGCCAAAGCAAGCGATACGAGCGATAAGGCTCGCAAAGGAAGGTTTGAAAGCGTCTCCAATGAAATATTCCTCACAAATCAGCTCATAAACGCTTACGGAGAAGAAACCGCGTCTATCGAAAACCTTAACAGCCTCAGAAGCAAGGGAATTGAACGTGGCATCAAAGAACTTGACGCGCTTGGAATCAAAGCTAAATATAATGCCGAGACAAATGAATTTCTTATAGAAAATCTGGAAAAAATCAATGAACTCCAGGCCGAAAGTAAAGGAGAATATGACACTCTCGAAGAGGCTACCAACGCTCTGAGGAAAGAGACGGAGAAATATGTTGAAACGCTCGAAGGTCTCAACAAGGAAAATCAGGACGGCGTCAAAAACATCCGCGAGATTTCTGACACTATAGACGAGGCGAAGCAATCTGTTATCGACTCTCTCAAAGATATTGTAAGCGAGTCCTCTTCCCTTTTGGACAACCTTCAGGAAATAAAAGCTACGCTTTCGGAAGCGGCTCAGGAATACAGTACAGGGTACGTTGCTTTAGACACCCTGCAATCCCTTATCTCTCTCGGCACGCAGTACATGCAGTATCTCGTCGATGAAAACGGGAATCTCAAAATCAACCGCGACGCCATAAATTCCGTTATAGCCGCGAAAACAAAGGAGCTTGCTCTCAACGAGGCTATGACCTATGTTGAAAGAATACGTCTTGCGATGCAGGCTGACTCAATAGAAGACCTTGATAAGCTTCTTCACGCGACGGTAGACGCAACGGACGCCACATGGGGGCTTGTATACGCAAATATAGCTCTGCTTGACCTTGACGACAGGCAGCGGGCGGCGGCGATACATAACGTAAACGCGCTCCGTTCCATCGCCGACAACGCCTCAGAGGGAGTACAGCGAAATATCGACAACATCAAGGACAACATTGACGATCTCCTTAATTACGTTATGGATATGCTCAAGGATCGCGTAGACAAGAGCATAGACGCCATAAACGAAATAAAGAAGAGTTACGGCGAGATAATCGACCTGAGAAAGAAGGCTCTGGACGACGAGAAGAAGGAAGCCGAATATCAGGACGATATTAATAAGAAAACGAAGGAGCTTGCCAAGCTCCAGTCCCGAATAAACGCGCTCGGTCTCGACGACAGCAGAGACGCCAAGGCGCAGAGAATCAAGCTTGAGGAAGAGCTTGCCGCGGCGCAGGACGAGCTTGCGAAAACTCAGTCTGAGCACGCTGTTGAAGCGCAGAAAAGTGCGCTCGACGACATGAAGGACGCCTACGAAAAAGAAAAGGACGCCGAGATAAAAAAGCTCGAGGAGAGTATTTCTTCTCAGGAGAAGCTTTACAAGAAGGCGACCGAGTACATCGAGGACAACTGGGACAACCTGTACGATGAACTCATCGACTGGAATGCTCAATACGGAACCTCGCTTAACCGCGAGATTTCCTTGGCATGGAACAAGGCGCTTGAGGCGGCTAAGGAATACGGTGATTATCTGAAAGCTCTTGAGGCCATCCATTCTTCTCTTGGAATGGACTCCGGAGAAACTGAGTATAACACAGTCGGAAACACCAATTACGACACAAGTTATACTCAGAACGAGATCGTCGGCGCCGCCGTGAGACGCATGTATGAAAACAGCATTTTATACAACAGCGCCAGCGAGTCCGAGAAGAAAAAGCTCAGCGCCGAAAATGAGCGTATAGCCGAAGAAAACCTTAACGGCGTTATAGGCGAAGTGTATCGCAGTCACGGCGGCGTATGGCATGTAAAGGTCGGAGATACCGACGAACGCCTGTTCGATAAATACAGAAGGTACATCGAATATCATCACAGCGGCGGCATTGCGGGAAACAAGCCGACACTGAAACAAAACGAGGTTCTTTCTGTTCTCGAAAAAGGCGAGGCCGTGCTTGACAAACGTAAGGAGGCGGGGCTTTATAAGCTCATTAATTTCGTCTCGAACGTTTCCGACAAGCTCAGCCGCTTCTTCTCCGCCGACAAGCTTTATCCGGCTGTTGCAGCCCAGAACGAAAAGCGCTTTATCTCGAAGCTTGCGCCCGTTAATTCACAAAACGAAACAAGCGTTCATTTCGGGGACGTATACATTTACGGCGCAGATGAGAAAACGGCAGAAAAGCACCGTGAAATAAACAGAGGCTTTGTTAATGAAGTCATTAAACAACTGAATATCAAAAGATAATGACAGGGCTCTGTCCGTACAAATCCGCGGACAGAGTCCTTATATAATATGAGGAACAGATGTATGGAAAAATATGTTATAATTCCAAAAGACAAGATAGCTCGGATAGAGCTTTATATAAACGACGGAAAGAAATCTCTCGAACAGATAGTTCGTGAGCGCGCCGCCGATTATGCAATAAACGGAGCTTTGTTTAATAGCGACTGGTCTGCCTGCAATCACCTCAGAGCAAACGGCATCGAATACGCTTCCGATGAATGGACGTATTATGGCCTGGCGTGGCAAAATACCGATAACCGCCTTTATATGGCGCACTCCCGCGACGAAGGAAAATATGATAATTATGTTGCTTTTTGCGAAATAATATATAACGGTATGCCTAAGTCTAAACTGACATATCCTTCCTATTCTGTGGGCGGCGCAAGGCAGCGCACGGCGATAGGTTTCACAAAGGACGGCGACACTCTGCTTTACACAGATACAGGAGGCAAAACGCCCGAGGCTTTAAGGGACAGAATTGCGGAAATTGGCAATATTGAATTTTGCCTTATGCTTGACGGAGGTTCGTCGACGCAGGGATATTTCGCTGGAGACATAATAAAAGCGGCAAACTGCAAGCCCTATGTACATAGTTTAATTCTTGTATACTTAAAGAAAGAACAGCCTGCGCCTAAGACAGGCAGTATTTCGGCGGCGGATATCGTTGCACTCGCAGCGAAAGAAGTTGGCACCGAGGAGACTGCCATAAACAGGATTAAGTATAACAGCGAATATTATGGGAACGAGGTATCCGACGCTTCTCTTGCCTGGTGTTGTGTTTTTATATGGTGGCTATTCCATACGCTTAATGCTGACGCACTGTATTACGGCGGCGCAAAAACTGCGAGCTGCACTGCGCTCTATAATTGGGCTAAGGCGAAAGGACTTGCCGTAAACGGCGGTTATCAGGCGGGTGACATCGTGTTTATGGACTGGGATAAATCCGGAGACTGCGACCATGCAGGCATTCTGGAATCTGTAAGTGCAAACACCGTCACTACAATCGAAGGTAACTGGAATGATAAGGTCTCCAGAGTAACACGTCCGGTATCCGATATAAGCGCAGCATACCGCCCGAAATATAAGATGAGCGATATCTCCGACGAGGATCTCAAAGCCTTCCTAAAGCTTGTAAACAATGGTTGGGGTGACGTTATCAAAGCAATGGCAGAGCGCCTGTAATAATATAGCAGAACATTTCATGAACGGAGGTGATACGGGCATATGTTTGACAGTTATGAATTTGATTTTGATGGAGTGTCCTCTTCTGAGTACGGACTCATGATATGTGATATAGGAGGCAGAGGACAGAGCGACGTTTCTTTCGCAAATACAGCCTCTATAATCGAAACACGGACGGCACGACGCATACAGCCCATTCATTTCGGAGTAAAATATCACGAGACCCCGCTGCAATTCAAGCTTGTATTCGGGTCTGACGAGCCATTTGACAGATTTGATTTTGAGAACATAAGTCTGTGGCTCACCGGACATCAAGACTATAAATGGCTGAGTATACACCAGCCGGATCTGGAACATGTTGAATTCAGATGTATAGTAAAACGGCTTACGCCGATTTCCGTAGCATGGCTTCCTTATGCGTTCGAAGCGGAAATAGTCTGTGACTGTCCTTACGCTTACGGTTTTCCTTTTGAAAATGAGTATACGATAAGCGGCGAAACAGAAATACTATTCCGGAACGAAAGCTCGGTACGGGAATATTTTAAGCCAAATATCAGCTTTCTTCCGGGCGCGAATGTAACAAGTCTGAGTATCATAAACGAGTCTGACGGAGGCAGAGAGTTCTTTATCGAATATCTTCCTACCGCCCGGTTTTTTGCGGATAATAATAACGGCATCATTCGTGATGCCAATGATGAATATAATCTTTACGACGGTTTTAATATGAATTTTCTGCGGTTTGTACAGGGAGATAACGTTCTCAGGGTTGTGGGAGACGGCATTCTTACTATTTCAGGCCGATTTCTTCATAATGTAGGCGGATAAGGAGGAACGATGTGTATTTAAACTACTCAAATATAGAGTTCGATTCCTTTGGTCGCCCGGAACAGCCTGAACTTATGCTGCAAACGCTCAGCGGAGAAAACATCGGAATTATAAACGGCGTAAGCGGACTTAAATTGCACATACGCTATTCGGAACCAAGCACGATGGAGTTTGACGTCGCTGCAAAAAATGACGGAGCGCCGAATTCCATATATGAGCGCATAACCGGACATAAACTTATTTACACAAAACATTATGGCATATATGTTATAATGAGCCCCGACGATAAGGCAGACGGTGTTTCGGAAACCAAACACGTAGAGGCTTATTCTCTGGAGTATGTGCTTAACAATAAGCGTTTCTTTATCGAAGAAGGAACATATAGATTCTTTAACAGAACCAACCCTACTGATGAAGACACTGTGATCGGGCGTATTCTCGAGGCGGCTCCGGACTGGTCTGTTAACTACGTCTCCCCTTCTTTGGATGGTATGTACCGGACATTTGATGAGTATGATAATTTTCTTTTACCGTTTATGTATAACGACGCAAAGGAAAAATATCACTGTATTTTCGTATTTAACGTCTATGCGCATACCATAGACGCATACGCTGCCGGTTCAATCGGAGCTTCTCTGCCGATTTACCTCGATTTCGACAATCTTATAAATGAGATAGATATAAAAGAACGCAGCGACGAGCTTGTGACGGCAATACGCCCTTACGGAGCTGACGGACTTGACATAAGAGATATAAACCCGACCGGCTCCAACTGGATATACAATCTGGATTATTTCATAACTAACGGAGATATTCCTTCTGCGCTTGCCGATAAATGGAATACATGGCAGGCGGGCATAGAAGCCGACAGGAGCAGCTACGAATGTCTGACAAGTCTTCTGGCTGCATGGGAGGAAACTCTTTTAGGTTATAAGGCCAGTCTGAAAGACCACGAGGGGGCTCTCGAAACGCTTTTTGCCCAGCAGAGCGTGACTATTCAGGCTTACGCCATGGAAACTACGAGCGCAGGCAAGGCGGCAAGACAGGCGCAGCTTGACGCGCTGAAGCTTCAAATCAACGCCGAGAAAAGCACCATTGCCGATATAAAGGACGAAATCGAAGAGGCGGAAGCGGCAATAGACAGTGAGGCTCCGGGTTCTGCGAAGGCGTCTATTCTGGCTATTCAGAACAGACTGCGCATGGAAAATTATTTTACCACAGCCGAACTCAGTGTGCTGCAAAGGTATTTTATAGAGCAGGACTTATCTGAAAACAGCTTTGTAGCCTCGGATATCGACGCTTCCATTGTAAGAGACTATAACAGCGTGACGAACGCCGCTTCTGTAAGCGTAAGCGGCGCGGTAATAAGGAAAACGAGCGCGACGGTCTTAGGTTCGGCTATGGATATGTATGCTGTTTCGGGCGGCGCTGTAAGCATAACGGGCGCATACTCCCTGTCGGGTGACATTATTCGCGGAACGCTTGAAACCTATTCCGAAGACGAGTTCTTAATGAGCCTTTATCTCGGCGGAGTTTCTTCACAGGGTTATGATATGCCTACGGCAACACTTATCATACACGGCAACTACTCCGGATTTACCACAAACGTAAGCGCTGTCACCAGTAACAACGTAACTGAATACAGAGGCAGTTCTCTGAGTTTTTCGACAGACGGCGAGGCATGGTTTAATCTGTCAGCAAACGTAGGAGATTATCAGAAGTATTCCGTTCAGCATGAGCTTCTGGAACATGCAAAGGTGACACTCCGTGACATAAGTGAACCGAGCTATGAATTCAGCGTAAATTCGGGTAATTTTATTTTTGCCAAAGAATTTTCTCCTTTCCGCGAAAGACTTGAACTCGGCGGAGAAATAAATCTCAGACTTCCAAACGGCAGGATTATTAACCCCCACATACTTGAATTTGAACTGGATTTTGAAGAACTGAGCAGTTTTTCCATAAGCTTTTCCAACCGCTTCAAGCTCTACGACGAAGTGAACACACTCAAGGAAATGCTTGAAAAGAGCTATTCCTCCGGGCGAAGCTTCGACGCGTCAAAGCACATATACGGGCAGAGCTCGGCGCAGGCTTCAAGCGTTTCCAAATTTATGAACGACGCTCTTGAATCCGCAAAAAACACCATTATTGCGGCGGCGAACCAGAGCGTTATTATAGACGGCGCGGGTATACACTGCTTTTCTACGGACTCAAACGACGAACACATTCAGAAGTTTCAGCTCCGTATAACTAACGGCATGATAGCTATGTCAAAGGATGACTGGCAGACGGCAGACCTTGCGATAGGCGTTTTCAAGACGGAAAGCGGCTATCACAGCGGAGTAAACGCGCAGGTTGTCACTGGAAAGCTCATCGCCGGAAATGACCTCATTATCGAAAATCCCGGCTCCGGCGGCGTTATGCAGTTTAAGGTGGATGCCTCTGGCGCATGGCTCAATAACTCCACCTTCGTTTTACAGAACAATAACGGCGGAAAGATAATAATAGACCCGCGCTACGGCCTTGCGGCGGGCGGCTCCAATCTCTTTACGGTAAGCGGTACAACGGTAACGCCGAGCTTCATCACAAACGGCACTGTTGAGTTTGACAGCGACGGTATGCCGAAAAACTCCAACTTCTATCTGGACTCCCGGGACGGAAAGGCGTATTTTCGAGGCAAGATATACGCCGGAAGCGGCGTGTTCGCGGGCGAGCTCAGGGCGGCAACGGGTACATTCAGCGGCGATATTACAGCCGCGACGGGAACCTTTAAGGGAACGGTGCAGGCTTCGCGTTTTCTTGACGCAAGCGGCAACAACATGATGAGCGGCGAAGCCGGAAAATTCGACGCCGATTATCTCAACCTCAAGGGACTGAATATAAACAACAAATTCATCGTCGGACAAAACGGCGACGTGACTATCACGGGCGGATCTATAAGCTGGGGCGCTGTGTCGGAATCGAACGAGATCGATAACAGGATTACCGCTGCGGGAAACGCCGCAGCTACGGCGCAGAGTACAGCTACGGCTGCGGGTACTGCCGCTGTAAACGCGGGAAGCGCTGCTACTACTGCGTATAATCTGGCGGATGCGATACGAAAAGGAACCAGTTCCGGCGGTACATTTATTGATGGGACGTCTATTTACAGTCCTCAAATTATCGCGGACGAATTCGTTGTGGTGCCGCAAACGAGGACAGGAAATACCTTTACTGGCGGGTTTAAATTGGTTGGGTATTATTCGGGCAATCCTTTTCAAATGCTGCGGATTTATTATCTAATACAAGGTGCTGCCCCCTATATTAAACTTGCAAGCCCCGCCGGTGCTTGGGCAGAGTGGGATTTTCCGGAAACATGGTTCTTGGGTGATGTTTATTTTACCACCGGCAAGACAGTGGATTTTACAGGCGTCAATGTTACGGGTCTTACTGCCCGTTTCGGATAAATTTCTCAAAAAATACTTCCATTATTAAGCAGATTATGATATAATATAAACAATAATAATATCAAATTTGCTTACAAGGAGATTGAGATTATGAAAAAGAAACTATTATCTCTCGTGTTAACTGTTGTTTTTGTCCTCACGGCAGGAACAAGCCTTTCTGCGCTCGCGGCAAGTGATGAGGCTGTCTCCGCGGCGGAAACACTGCACGGCTATGGGCTTCTTAACGGAAGCGGAACAAATGCCGACGGCAGCATAAACTATGACCTCGACCGTGCGCCCAACCGCTACGAAGCGGTAACTATGCTTGTTCGGTTGCTTGGCAAAGAGGAAGAAGCGAGAAGTCAAAAATGGAAGACTCCGTTTGTTGATGTAGTTGATTGGGCTGCTCCGTATGTGGGCTATGCCTACAACAACGGACTCACATCAGGTACATCGGCAACGACCTTTGGCGGAGACTCGCTTGTCAACGCCTCGCAATATTTAACCTTTATACTCCGTGCTTTAGGCTATAACAGCGAAACTGATTTTTCATGGAACAAGGCATGGGAGCTGACCGATAAGCTTGGTATAACAAGCGGAGAATACAACGCTTCAACCAAGTTTACTCGCGGTGACGTGGCAATCACTTCCAGTAACGCACTTAAGGCCAAACGAAAAAATGACGAAAGGGCTCTGATTGACACTTTGGATATTACTGATAATTACGCAAACTATATAGTTAAAGACGACTATATCCACCCGAAGTATATTAAAGAAAATGGAGAAAAGCATGGAAGTCCCGGTTTCCGCTGCTATAATTATAACAATGAATTATATTTATCTACTGAACCAGTGAAGTACATGCCCATACTCAGTCGCGGCAGTGATTTATGCGAAATTGTAAGGTACTGCGAGGGATTTTATTCGATAAATCCTTATGATCTTATATCGATAGGCGGAATGGAAGGTTCAGAAGAATTCATTACGCTTACAAGAACCGAAAAAGGTTCAGGCACAGGCGAGGCAGAATATACCTACACCTATGAATGCAACGGTAAAACTCTGTCCACTCCGGATTTCACGGAATCTGAAAAGACTGTTGACGGCGTTCATTTTGTAAAATCGGACGGAACTTATTTCGTTAATGTCAACGATTTTCTTGCCTATTTCGGCATCGGCAAGACCATGTCCCTCGAAACTCTTGATGGCGAATACTGTCTTGTCGTCGAGTAAAACAACAGTTTTATTATATTGCTCGCCTTCTCGAACAGAGTTGCTCGCGAGTCTATGAATATCTTATTTTAGCGGCTATCGTAAAGATAGCCGCTATTACTATATTTTGAGGAAGGAGGTGGAGAATATGTTAGGTACGGTTTATATAAATCTCCGCGCTTATCCTACAAGGGAGGGAAGTACGCACGTTATGTTCTCATGGAGTTCAGAAGGCGTACCCCAATTTCAACTGGTAAGCATTAAAATGTATTTTACGACGACTCCGAAAGATCAAATTCAACTAAACAGTGATTGGCATGAAGGAGATGCAAATCCTTTTAGCGACAGCATGAGCAATGTAACAA